>Ga0164243_10000218_pt1 | contig 128588 bp, 119 predicted proteins | sample OricompcompostOP_FD_108781 | JGI IMG/M metagenome (GOLD analysis project Ga0164243, IMG submission 108781) | Organic Plus compost microbial communities from Emeryville, California, USA - Original compost - Organic plus compost (OP) | ecosystem: Engineered > Solid waste > Mixed feedstock >...
GTCGGGGCATAGCGCAGCCTGGTAGCGCATCTGGTTTGGGACCAGAGGGTCGTAAGTTCGAATCTTACTGTCCCGACCACAAAAATATTAGTGATATCAAATACTTAAGTCGTTTAAAGAGCTCAATTCTTTAAGCGGCTTTTTTATTGCTGCGTGACTTTTGCGTGACTTTTCCTACGGCCCTGATCTGAGCCTGACGAATCATCGCATGCAAATTAAGCGTTTCTTCCTCATGCCCGGGTCGGGCAATGCCTTCGAGCGCATCATATATCTCACGCAACTGAGCGATCGCATAATGCGAATTCATGGACTTGTTGCTGTGCCATAAAATAACATCTTGTGTGCGCTCCCCTACACCCGTGAGTCGAAGCCGCATGCCAACGGTATGCCGTAAATCATGGACATGCAGATCCTCCACACCCGCCCGCTTCACACCTTTCTGCCAGGCCGTATTGTTGATAAAGTTCACAGGCTGATGATTCAGGTTCGCCTTGTCCTCACCTTTGCGTGTTCGCCAATAGGTAAAAACAGCTTCCTTATGCAGGCCCCGTTGTGATTCGACAATAGATTGTGCGACTGAATTACATACAACAATACGCTCAGATTTTCGCCCCTTGACATTAACTCGAGGTATAACAAAGACGGAAACTGGCAAATTTGGCTGCAAATTGATTTTAAGCTCCCAATCCCAACGCAGGGAGCAAACAACGTCTTCTCTGAGACCTGTATTCAGGTCAAACAAGACCATATTTCGAAGATGCTCCGGAAGTTGCTGCAGCAATTTTTCTTGCTCATTCCACGTGATTGGCCTGGGAGGCCTTTTATCATCCTCATCCAGCAATGTAATTTTCGGCGCTTTTTCTAGCCAGGTAAGTCCATTTTCGAACCTCCACTCGTCAGCCGCCAAATTGCATATCGTCCTTATCAGCCCAAGCGTATAGTTGATCGTTTTCTTCTTCAGCCTCTGCTTAAGGCGAAAATCGATAAACGGTTTGACCGTTTCATTATTTATTTCATCTAAGGTTAAAGAGCCGATTACTGCAATCGCTGGCTTGAGCATGGAAATGTCATTCTTCAGAGAGGGGGAATCTATCTTTCCCTTCTCTTTCACATATCTTGCGGCTGCCTGGTCCAGAGTAACAGGTATGCGCTGCTCAGAATCGAGTCGACTTATAGCGATTTTTGCTTCCATAAGCCATTGCTCGGCCTCTTGGTATAGCGAGAAGCCGCGTCTAAAAAGGCGCTGCCCTCGGTATTTGGCGTCAACTCGGTAACTTCCGTCTTTTTCAGTGCGGATACCCGTTTGTTTCGTTCGTGCCATGTATTTTCTCCTTGCGGGATATCTACAGCACGATTACCGTCAACGGTAAGTGTATAACGCTCCCAAGCATCATCAAGGTCAATTCGCTGAAACACTAATGAAATTCCAGCTTTTACCACTTTATTTTTAAGCAGTGGCATCATATGAAGATCGAAAAACTTAGATTTGACACCCAAATATTCCATCGCTTCGGCTTTGTTAAAACCTCGTTTTATTCGGTACATGCGTAACTCCTTTTCATGGAGGACTGCGAATGCTAAGCTGAAAAGCCAAATACTCGCGAACCCCAAGCTCCTTTCCCATGCAATACAAATATTCCAGCATATTTGAAGGTTTTAATAAAAAGCCCTCAAAGATACTGCGCCCGGCTGTTCCCTCCCCGGCTCCAGGCATCTTGATCTCCTGGTTTCCCGTTAGATCTATCCCAATTGCTCCCCTTAGGGCATCGCCTGGGTTCCGACAATCATGTGCCGTTCGACGACTTAAGTATATTTTTTTTATACCAATATTGTCAATATTTTCGACACATAATAGGCGCACTTGTTTTGTAATTATTAATTGCAACCGTGGACCAGTATCCTACGAGGATACTACTTTGAGTTTTTTACGAGCCACTTTTTTCTCGGCTTTGATACTTAGAATAGATTCTATTTCCCGCTTATCAGACGCAGAAAGCACTAAGTATTGCTCATATGAAATCGACTTGAAAGGCCATTCGCTATACTCTGAAATTACGTTTATCAACTTCACAGGCTCGGACATCCCTGGAAATGGTTTTGGAAAGCCTGTGGCTTTAGCAATTTGGAGTAGTTGGGTATAGCTTGGCTCATGACGAGCCTTCTCCATGGATGAAATATTCGATTTTGTCCTACCCAATATTTCACCCAACTGGTCTTGAGTCAGACCACCAAACTCACGGGCCTCTCTAACCCATTTTGCCAGCTCGCTCTTAATTTCGTTCATATAGGAATAGTAGAAGTATTTTGTACTCCCTGATCTATTAGTAATTGATTTTTATTGGTACAAAAATGAATACTTTTTGCGACAATTCGAGACTATTAACACAAAAAAAATATACGCTTATATATTGCAGTCATTTTGCCGCCTCGGCGTCAAATTGTTCTGGCAAACTTTTGATCGATACAATTCCGATTATTTCCAGATCTTAGTAAGTCGGGCTTTCGCACAAATGTCATCCGGATATAGAACCCAGCAGGTACGGACGAGTCCTTTATACTTTATACAAAGCCAATTTTCCGGTGAGCACAACGACATTACATCCCACGATTATTCAAATCACGGAACCAACTAATTTAGTCCGAAGAGCAATGTAAAAAAATCCCAATACTTCAAACTGGCGCATACATTACAGGTTGTGATTTTAACGTGTGTCGTGATATTTGGTTACTACTCGCCGATATTTTCAATATTTTAATAACCGTATAGAGCGTACTACCCAACTGCCGGATTTGCTGTATTTATTGAAATAATGAGAAAAATTGATACATTTTGAATTATGATCGTTTTACCTAAGACTCTGCCCAAAGTTCCTAATGCAACTCATACCAAAAGAATCCGTTCGTAGCTGGGCGACGGTAAATGGCTTTAAGCACCCTAGCGCTATAAGCACCATCTGCCCTCAATGCGGAGAGCGCGTGACCTTCAGTATTGGTCGCGTGGCAGAAGATAAGCATCGAAATACAGGGTCGGGAACTGGAAATTGCCCAAATTGCATGAAGCCGGTTCACTTCTGGATGGTAGTGGACAGCACTGACTCAATTGAGCAATCGAGGAAAATTTACATGTATCCTCCTTTGAGAAATTTTTTCCAAGCTAGCCCCTTATCTACAGAGGTCCCCGAGCCCCTAAAGCGATCTTTCGTTTCTACAGTAGATGCATTTAATGCTCGAAATTTCGTTGCCACCTCCGTTTGTTGCCGAAGAACTTTAGAGGGGATCATCAAGTATCTTCTGCCAGAAGATAAAAGGAAAGGAAATCTTGTTAAGCTGATTGATATTGCAGCAACTACCCTTGATCTTGCCGCTCCACTTAAAAGTTTATCTCATGCTATACGCGACGGAGGAAATCTCGGCGCTCACTTTGACGAAGAAAAAGAGCCTACAGAAGAAATAGCGAAACAAATGGTCGAGTTGCTTAACTATTTGATTGCGTATTTATATGTTTTACCAGGCCAAATTTCGAGCCTTGAAAATAGTTTAAGTAAAGAGGCATAACAACCTGTCATGATCAGTGCCGCGTATTAAACTAATTTCAACAGATAAAGCAAACACCTCCATGTCAAATAGACCACCACTCACAGATGCAATTATAGTTGCCATTTCTCGTCTCGTTGACGACTCTCAAAGCGCAAAAAAAAGAGAACCTACTCATTCGGACATTGAATTTCAAATTGAGAGAGCGAAGCTTGCTTGCGCTGATCCCTGCAAGTTAAATAGTAGACCTATCGGAAAATCAAAACGAGTCCGTGGCACTTTGAGCTGGGCGTTATCAAATGACCCATCTGCCGGTGAATCGCTTGTTGTGGGACTTATTTCAACGGTGCAAGGGTACGGAGGTTTCCGCCCCACCTCCGCCAACTATTGCGGTGCCGAGGCTATTACGAATATAACAAATATTTTTGCATCCCAAGGATGGAATCTATCCCCTGATGGTTTACTTCAACCACAACTACTTGATTCTTTAACTGGAAAAGCGCTAACTTCTGCACTGCGCACTTATGCAGATAGGGCAAGGCGTGGAGCACTGGATAGCCCTCTACTAGCGGGCACGGCTAAAGACCTTCTAGAAGCAACTGCGGCTCACGTACTCTTTCAAAAATGGGGCAATTATTCAAACACTTCTAATTTCCCTACATTGTTAGGGCAAGCATTCACAGCCCTCGGATTTGCAACCCCTAGTGATAAAGAAATTGCTGGTGAAGCGCCCCATAAACGGATGGAACGTGCTTCTTATAATCTTGGTTGCGCTTTAAATACGCTACGCAATAAAGAAGGTACAGGGCATGGCAGACCATGGAATAGTAATATAACTGCCTCACAAGCAAAATACGCTATAGAGTCTATGGGAAATATCGCTTCGTTAATGCTCGATGCATTAAGCAATTAGGCGCACGCACTTTTACAATAACACCTGCAATTTTAACTGCGCACGTATGGAAAGTAAGTAAAAGTTCAGATCGCGACATTCAACGACTCGAGATTACTTCAGGTTCTCGATATTAATATGCTCCGGCACCCAAGAAGGCTTTTTGAATTCGACCTCTGGCTGCTGTTTCTCTGAAACAAAGTGTTCTGCCCCAGTGTACTGTTTTCCACTGGAAGCGGTATTGACTCTGAGATCCGCTTTAGCGGGCGAGCACCGTTTTTCGTTATTAAATCCTTGCTCTTTTAGAAATACCGCCACACGTTGGTGCGAAACCGCCACCCCGTTTAGTTTTAAAAATTCGCAAATTTTCTGATTAGAGAAATTCGCTTGCTTAAGAGTAAGAATATCGTCTTTGAACGGTAACAATTTGGAGCCATTCTTCGGCTTAGAATTTCTTAGAAAATCATCTACTGAAATCATATTCAACCTTATTTCAATTTAATTTCATTACCCACGCTTCTAAGTTAAATCAAAATCAATAATCTTTCAACAGACAATCCATCATTTTCCTTGAGTTCAATATATCACACTACCTCCTCTATAGATTTTGAGGCGAAATATAGTTGAACTTTGCTTGATAGCCATTTAAAACACACGGTTTGGAAAACAAAATTCCAACTAAACAACTACATGCAGGATAGGGACTTTGCGTAAAACACAACTTGTTCCGTAGTTTTCATGCACGAAAGAGACTTCGCCTGTGAATCGTTATTCCCGATATAGCAACGCACCTATTTGGATCAATTGAAAAATCCAGCAAAGAGCGTAACGGGTCAGCTTCGCTGTTGACACAAACAGTACTTTTAAGTGAAAAAATAAAGTCTATCGAAACGAAATAGAGCCTGTCGATTTTTATTTTTTCTATTCGTCGGCTAAATTTAAACAAAACCAACAAAATCAATGCAATTTCGGTGTTTTTTTGCTTTTCAAAATCATTGGACTTTGAAACAGCCTTCATAACAAGACCGATTTCTCCGCCGCCCCACTCAGTATTTTGATCAGCACCGCAACAAAAGCGTTGCTCCGGAGTGTCTCTGGCCTAACGTACAAGCGATGGTGCCTGACTGCCCACGACTCATCCAAACCAATCACTGATAGTCGACCATCATGGCATCCTGCCAAAGCAAACATTGGCACGATACCTATTCCAAACCCTGCCGCAATCAATTGCAAAATAGTCGGATATCGGCATGAATCAGGAAATCGGTGACGCAGCCGCAAGAGTTTTTGCCGCACAATTTTATTCAGCAATTGGCTTTGGAAAATCTATTCCCAACGCTTTTAAACAAGCTAAGAGCGCTTTGATGCTTGAAGGCATACCTGAGGAGTCGACGCCTGAACTTCACATACGATTAGGTATCGAAGAATCTGATTTAGTGTTAGTTAAGCCCAAGTTGGTCGCCAGCGGCCAAGACCCTGACAATTTGCTTTCTTAAAACGAATGTCCTTTTCATCGCGGCCATGTGAGGCTGACAGTTATTCTCTAGTCACAGTGGGAGCAGGAATGCTCAATTGATCGGGTTGCGAGGGTCGTAGGCAGACACTGCCTACGACCCAATCCGCCGTAGAATTACCAGTTTTCACCAATTCAGTTATAAACCGGTCTCCTGCTGATGAAAAAATGATGTGAACTATTTCAACTTACGCCTTGCTGCGCCTCATTTCCCTCTACAAACATTGTAAATCACCGCCTCAAAACTCCGCTGCAAAGCGTAGCGGCATCCCGGCATGCCCCGATTTTTCTTATTGCGACAGATTTCTTTTGCTTGCACACACGCGAGCCCTTTTCTTAGAGTCTTACAAATCAATCGCAACCGAATGCACCAAGGCTGGGTAACGTCCAAGCATTGCTCCAATTTTATTCGCACATTCCTGTACCGATAACAGGTGCTGTTCTACAATTTGTTCCTCGCTGAAAATAGTAGTTGTGGTCGCGTAATTAATCGCAGCAATTACATTTCCTTTTATGTCTTTGATGGGGACCGCCAATGCGATAGCTCCATATTCAATCGTGTCACACGCGACAGTGTAGCCATGTTGCTCAATATATTTAAATCGTTCTTGTAATTCCTTGATTTCCACTGGCGTGCGACTAGTGTATGGCCGTAAAGGCATCGCCTCGTATAATTCTTCTCGCTTTCTTTCGGACGCATACGTCAGCAAAACCAGTCCTGTTGATGTTGCATAAGCAGGCAATCTCGAACCTACTGAACGTCCGTGCCGGATACGTTGTTTCGACGGTATATGAGCAATATACACAACCTCAAGACCATCCAGCACCGTCAGTGACGCTGCAGCGGAACTCGCTTCAACCAACTCCAATAAATATGACTGTGCAATTTCTTTGATATTCATAGAATCAAGATAGCTGGCTCCTAAGGTTAACACCTTCGCTGTCAGCAGGAATCTTTTTTGACGGCGTTGCACATACCCCAACTTCTCCAGTGTTATCAATGAACGCCTTACCGTCGCCGCGCTGAGATCCGTATTGGCGGCAATCTCGCTGAGAGTCATCTCTGGATTTTCGGCATTAAAAGAACGGATGACCTCTAGGCCTCGAGCTAATGAGGTAACAAAATCCCGGTCCTCCCTGATTTCAGTTTGACTTGACTGCATATAAATTCCTGATATTATATTCGTATAACGTAATTATTTTCGCATAGCGAATTTAAAAGGTCAATACAAATGAGCATACCGACAACCTTATTCGATAAGATCTGGGATAGTCATGAGATTCTCCAGTTTGATGACGGAACGAGCTTACTTCATGTAGACCGTCATCTTATTCATGATTTAGAAGCGGGCCCAGGTTTCCAACGGCTAGAGGAGGCTTCACGTCAAGTTGCAAGGCCAGATTTAACATTTGCGACTCCGGATCATGCTGTGGCGAGTGAACCTGGACGCACAACCGACACCAATCCAACTGGAGGCAGATTGCTACGCGATATGCGTCGCGGGACTTCGGCTTCTGGAATACGAATGTTTGACATTGGGCAATCAGGACAAGGCATCGTGCATGTAGTCGGACCAGAATTAGGACTAACTCAACCAGGAGCCTTAATAGTCTGTGGTGATAGTCACACCTGTACTCACGGCGGAATGGGCGCCTTAGCATTTGGCATTGGGTCCAGCGAAGTACTACATGTCCTTGCTACGCAAACCTTGCGACAAAAAAAACCAAAGAAAATGCGACTATTATTCGAAGGGGAATTGGGCAATGGAGTGACCGCGAAAGACATGATTTTGTATTCGATCGGCCTATTGGGTACTGCAGCTGGTAGAGGTTATGCAGTTGAGTATGCAGGAAATTCGATTAAAAATCTAAGCGTGGACGAGCGACTAACTCTGTGTAACTTATCTATAGAACTTGGGGCAAAGATAGGAATGATTGCCCCAGATAGCAAAGTTTTCGAATACCTTCGCGAACGGACCTATTCTCCTTCGGGTGCTCTATTCGACGAAGCGGTGCGATTCTGGACACAATTAACAACAGATGAAAACGCCCAGTTTGACGCCGAGTATTTAATTGATGTAAACAACATTGCACCACAAATTACTTGGGGTACGAGTCCCCAAGACGCTGTTGCTGTGACTGGGCGAGTACCAAATCCAGCCGACGAGCCAAATGACGAACGGCGTCAAGCGATGGAACGTGCAATAAAGTATATGGGTCTACTGCCGGGACAAGGATTGATCGGCACAAAAATTGATCATGTTTTTATAGGATCCTGCGCAAACAGCCGTCTATCCGATTTACAGGAAGCGGCAAAATTACTGCCAGGAAAGAAGGTCGCCTCAGGGGTCAGAGCTTGGGTTGTTCCTGGCTCTGAAGCAACAAAACGCCAGGCGGAAGCAGAAGGCCTCGATCTGGCGTTTCGACAAGCAGGTTTCGAATGGCGCGAACCGAGTTGTTCGATGTGCTTGGCTGCCAACGGAGATATCGTGCGACCTGGAGAACGCTGTATTTCAACCTCAAATAGAAATTTTGTTGGCAGGCAAGGCCCAGGCGCACGCACGCATTTGGTTAGCCCAGTCATGGCCGTGGCGGCCGCGCTTACAGGAACTATAGTGGACGTTCGCGATTGGGAATCTAAATAATGAAGCCATTCATAAAATTGTTGTCTCGTGCTGCACCTGTGATGCAGGTCAACATTGATACGGATCAAATTATCAGAATAAATCGACTTATCGATAATAAAAAAGGCGAACTTGGTGCTTATTGCCTTGAATCTTTGCGATATTTTCAGGATGGAAAAGAAAATCCTGAATTCAAACCAAACATGGAACGCTACCGCGATCCAGGAATACTCATCTGTGGAGCAAACTTCGGGTGTGGCAGCTCGCGCGAGCATGCGGTATGGGCATTGATGGACTGGGGCGTTCGCTGCGTAATTGCACCGAGCTTTGGTGACATCTTTTACAACAATAGTTTTCAAAATGGACTATTGCCGATTCGTCTCTCTGACGAACAAATATTAGAACTTGCTTCTGAACTGGAAGATAGTGAATCCGTGCAAATGCACGTTGATTTAAATACATGCGAGATCACCACCCCAACAGGACGGATTATTAGATTTGAAATTGAGCCCGAGCGAAGGAACGCAATGCTCAAAGGCTTGGACGAAATAGGGATGACATTGCGCTACAAGTCTGAAATTGAAAAATATCGTTCCAACGATGAACAAAACCGACCATGGATTTATCGACAGAAAAAGGAACCTATCTTGAATAAGATATTGATGTTAGCTGGAGATGGTATTGGGCCCGAAATAATGGCCGAAACTCACCGAGTAGCGAAATGGTTCGCTGCAAATCGTGGTGTTAAATTCGAGTTGCGTGAAGAACTCTTTGGTATTTCCTCATGGACTGCCTATCACGATCTGATGCCCGACAAGACATGGAATACCATTTGCGATAGTGATGCAATCTTGTTTGGTGCGATAGGCTCCCCAGAATACGACAAAATCCCAGCAAAACAAAAAAAAACCGATCAATTATTACGAATCCGAAAAGAGTTGGATTTATTTATTAACTATCGACCTGTACGGGCGCTTGCCGCGCTTGCCGATTGTTCCACCTTGCGCGAAGAAGTCCTATCGGGCACAGATATGATACTGGTGCGTGAACTATCTAGTGGAATTTACTTTGGAGAACCAAGAGGGATTGACGTTCTTAATGATGGAAGTCGTCGTGTGTATAACACAATGGTGTATACGAGTGACGAAATTGAACGCATTGCGAGAGCGGCCTTTGAACTGGCCAGAACCCGCTCCAGCAAGGTTTGCTCGGTGGACAAAGGTAATGTACTGGAAAACGGGGTGTTATGGCGAGAGACGGTTATTGCCCTACATGATGCTGAGTTTCCTGATATTGAACTTACGCATATGTATGTCGATAACGCAGCCATGCAACTCGTTAGAAATCCGCGTCAGTTCGACGTTATTGTGACGGAAAATCTATTCGGAGATATCTTGTCTGATTGTGCTGCGATGGTAGCGGGCTCAATTGGTATGATGCCTTCGGTCTCGATGAGCGCGGATCAGGAAAACGGACGCAAGGCGTTATACGAACCCATCCACGGTAGCGCCCCCGATATAGCAGGCAAAAATATTGCCAATCCACTCGGTTCCATTCTGAGCTTTGCAATGTGCTTGCGTTACACCCTGCATTTACCACAAGAGGCGCTATTTCTGGAAAATGCTGTTGAACGAGTGATATCTAGCGGTATTCGAACACCGGATATTGCCGTATCACAAGGAAAAACAGTTTCAACCTCAGGGATGGGCGATGCAGTTTTACGCCAATTAGAACAGGCTAACTAAACCAATTCAAAGGAGACAATCATGCTGAATAATAAGAAATTCGACTGTCAAGGTCTGACGAGACGTGCAACATTGAAAAACTTGATTGGGATGGCGACATTTGTAAATTTACCTTCGACTGTCTGGGCGAAGGACGCTTACCCGAGTCACCCTATCCGAATGGTCGTACCCTTTCCTCCAGGAGGCGGTTTTGACACTTTGGCCAGGCCCTTTGCCGAAAAATTGAGCAGAATATTGCAAACAACAATAGTCGTCGATAATAAAGGCGGGGCCGGTGGGAATATCGGTACTGCGGAGGTAGCTCGAGCTGCGCCCGATGGTTATACCATTTTATTTGGCAACGAGATTCTTGGGATCAGTCCCCTCATTTATAAAAAATTAACCTACGATTCGGTGAGAAGCTTTCAGCCCATAGCAATGATAGCCACGACGCCAATCATTCTGGCAATAAATCCGAATTTACCTGCCAAAGATTTGAAAGGGCTCATTACCTTGTCGGAAAAAGAGCCAATTACTTTTGGTACTCCCGGGATAGGGACATCTCCGCACCTGCTAGGCGAGCTGCTTAATCAAAAAAGCCCGTTGAAACTACGGCACGTCCCCTATCGTGGAACTGGGCCTGCAATAACGGATGCGTTAAGCGGGCAGATTAACGCAGTGCTAACCGTCGCTTCATCTGTAGAACCGTATATTAAATCAGGAAAGCTGCGAGGTATTGCCCTATTAGGAAATAAGCGCTCAAGCCGGCTTCCGAACCTGCCTACAATTGAAGAGGCCGGATTGCCTGGATACACCCACGACGTATGGTACGCGTTGCTTGCCCCCACAAATATACCTGCACCCGTAGTAGACGCGCTCAGTAAAGCGGCCAAGCAGGTCCTGCAGGATAAGGAGCTCACCACAAAACTCGTTGAAATGGGCTTTGAACCGATGTGGGCAAACGATAAGGCGGTCAGTCAGAGAATTACTTCTGATCTCAAGCGATGGGGCCAAGTCGTTTTCGAAGCCAATATACATCAAATGTAATGAGGCTAATTCATGTAATGGACGTTGTTTGATAAATTGATTTCATATCGTGTTGATGTTTTTCAGCACCTGTCACAATAATTTGCATTTTACAAAAAGGACCTTCCATGAATGAATTGTTTGATAACCCCATGGGCTTAATGGGATTCGAATTCGTTGAGTTCGCTTCGCCCACATCTGGACTTCTGGAATCATTATTCGAAAAAATGGGTTTTACAGAAATTGCACGTCATCGCTCAAAAGAGGTATCGCTGTTTCGCCAAGGTGATATCAATTTCATCATCAATCGTGAACCCAAAAGCCAGGCTGCATATTTTGCGGCCGAACATGGCCCATCTGCTTGCGGACTCGCATTCCGCGTTAAAAATGCTCATAAGGCTTACACTCGTGCTCTTGAGTTGGGTGCACAGCCCATCGACATACCAACCGGACCTATGGAATTGCACCTTCCTGCAATCAAAGGCATTGGCGGCGCGCCCCTGTACCTGATAGATCGGTTTGAGGAAGGGAAATCTATCTACGAAATTGATTTTGAATACCTGCCTGGGGTGGACCGTTATCCGAAAGGTCATGGGTTTCAGATTGTCGATCATCTCACACATAACGTATATCGAGGTCGAATGGAATTTTGGGCTAATTTTTACGAAAAACTATTCAACTTTCGTGAAATCCGCTATTTCGATATCAAAGGCGAATACACAGGACTTACATCGAAAGCGATGACCGCTCCTGATGGCAAAATCCGTATTCCTTTGAATGAGGAAGCAAAACAGGGAGGCGGGCAAATTGAAGAATTCTTAACGCAATTCAATGGAGAAGGAATACAGCACATTGCATTGCTCACCGATAATATTTTTGACGCCGTTGATCGACTGAATGCCGCCGGCGTCCCTGTGATGAATGCTCCGAATAACTCCTACTATGAATTAATTGAGAAGCGTTTGCCTGGCCATGACGTAAGTATTGCGGATCTGCAATTGAGAGGACTCCTGCTAGATGGTACAACAGAAAATGGACGCCAACGACTATTGTTACAGATTTTCTCCAAACCTCTTTTGGGCCCCGTATTTTTTGAATTTATCCAACGCAAAGGTGATGAAGGATTTGGCGAGGGAAACTTTAAAGCATTGTTCGAATCTTTGGAGCGTGACCAGATTAAGCGGGGTGCTTTGGAAACTCAAAGAGCGTGACGGTCAATAGACTAATTTTGCTACATTGTGTCCCTTTGCAGAGAGTGGCAAATCCGCACAGACTATATCCATATATGAAAAATCGAACAAAATTACTACGTGCCAATCCGGCGATTGAGGCGGACAGTACTTCATGCTAGAAATGTGTCGCGCGTGTTGGAACCTGGTCAGTGCCTGCGACAATACCGGCATCATGCAAACGACCCATTGTAGGACTATCCAGCTTCAATATATTCTTTAGTATTTTATCGGTATGCTCACCTAAGAGCGGTGCTGGAGCAATAGAAGCAGTCTTGCCCTACTAACGGGGTGCAACACCCGCTGTATTGACCCAGGCCGCTGAAATTGCAAATGCGGCTTAACGGGCACACGCAATGTCCCAGGATGGCAATAAATGATTGACGGACTTCGAGAGTGATCCTGCGCCAGTTATCGCCGGAGCGCCTTGACGCGATATCAAACGACGTATTTTGCGCGGCAATGCCGGCTGAACATCCATTATCCAGAGTCAAATCGACGAGATGAAAATTTCATTCGCTACACACCGTCCAAAGTCGTCGTTCTGCACGCCGCTGTTACGCATTTGCTTCGTAAAACAAGTCTATCGTGACGAGTCACACAGAAAGCGGTATAAGTGCAGACTGGGGTTGGCAGGTACGAAGTGGATTCGGTCTAGCCATGCACCGTCTATTAACGCAGCCTTTTTGCCCCCAGATGTTTCGTTTAGGCCGATCAATGACTTTCCCGAGTCGTTTCAAATCAGTATCGCGCTTGTTTATCGAAATTAAGATGGCAACCCTATCATTCAGCGTTTTCTTGCCAGCGTCCAAGAAAATCAGGGGGTCTGAAATTTCTGGCACTGCTCTATTGCATGTGCTGACTAACTTTTTGTTTAGCAGATATTATGGCTCTGGGTACACTGCATCGTCTTCCAATTCACTAACTAAAGTCACTGGCGCTACCGACACGAAATCTAGGGGCGATCGATTGTTACGTAATATACGTTGCGCCACCTCGGCTTCTGCCAATGTATGTGATGCTACTAGGGACTATTGCAGCTTTTCATGATTGAGAGTCAAAATAAACAAGCCAATCATACAGTTATAGTCACGCTGCCCCGAAACGCAAAACACTAATATCCAGACCTTTAAGGAAAAAACTAGAAAATGACTGCGTGCCTTACGTGCAACTACTAAGTCAACCGATATTCAAAAATATCCAATCATGAGTTGCCAAGGCAACTTACTAAAGGTAAACTTGACTGATCCATCTAACAATTTACAGAACTTCCTCGAACAATTAGAGAGACAAACGAATGAAATCCATCTGCGATGTTGCGTTAAATATTGGCGATTTAAGAGAACTGGCCAAGAGACGACTTCCAAAAGGGATGTTCGAATTTATGGATCGTGGCAGCGAGGATGATATAGCGATAAGGAACAACATCAAAGCTTATGAAAATATAAAGTTAAAGCCACGCACCTTGATTGATGTCTCCAAACGCAATATTTCGATTAATATTTTCGGCGAGCAACAAAATTCGCCGCTTATCATTGGGCCAACTGGAGTCGCTGATTTATTGTGGTGGAAAGGCGAATCCGCTCTGGCTCGTGCCGCGAGTAAAGCCAATATTCCATTTACGCTAGCAACCAGCTCCACAACACCGATGGAACAAATCATCCAGCAAACTTCAGGGCGAATGTGGCTCCAGATGTATTTATGGGATCAGCGTGAATTTTCATTACAAATTATCAAGCGCGCTCAGAATGCTGGGACGAGAACACTGGTGTTGACGGTCGACACTCCCGTAGCGCCCAATAGGGAATTCAATATTCGAAATGGTTTTACCAATCCATTCCGTTTGACCCCAAAAATGACGATTGACACACTGACACATCCGCGCTGGCTGTTCGGAGTTATGGGACGATATATGTTGAACGGTGGCATGCCACGATACGCAAACTACCCGCCGGAAATGAGTGGAAAAATCACGGGCAAACCAATCCGTGCAGCAAACTCCAGCACGGTGTGCTGGGAGGATGTAGATAAGCTGCGTGCTCTCTGGAAAGGAACATTTATTTTAAAGGGCATATTAACCGCAAAAGACGCCAAACTGGCAGTCCATTATGGAGTCGATGGAATAATCGTATCCAATCACGGAGGTCGCAATCTTGATGCCACGATGGCACCCATTGACGCATTGCCAGAAGTGCTCACCGCGACTGAAGGCCGTCTGACAGTCATTGTTGACAGTGGAATTCGACGAGGCACCGATGTTATTAAAGCGCTCGCTTGCGGGGCACACGCGGTCATGATTGGGCGTGCAGCCCTATACGGTTTAGGCGCAGCTGGAGAAGCTGGTGTTTCAAGATCACTATCAATACTTTCAGACGAAATTGATCGTACTCTTGCGTTGGTGGGCAAAACAAATCTTCAACAATTAGATCCAAGTATTATCCATAACAAATCCATTGGCTAAAAGACTCAATTATGAAAATACTAATTACTGGTGCCGCAGGCGAAATTGGCACGACCCTCAGATATGGACTACGAGGCAGGTATGAATTACTCAGGCTCCACGACAGGATCCCTATTTCACCTGAAGGCGTTAACGAGGAGGCATTTACGGGGGACTTGCGAGATTATAATGTTGCACTCCGGTGTGTAGCGGAGATGGACGTCATTATACATTTGGCTGGAGTCGCTCGCGAGGGCAAGTGGGACGCTATTGTTCAGAGTAATATTCAGGCTACCATTAATATATTTGAAGCCGCTCAGGCATGCGGCGTAAAACGCGTTGTATTTGCCAGTACAAACCACGTAATTGGATTCTATCGTAGTAAGGACCAGATTGGCACAAAAGAGCCACCACGCCCTGATACCCGATATGCTGTCAGCAAAGTTTTTGGAGAGGCATTAGGTAGATACCATGCGGATAAATACGGTTTAAGCGTCATCTGCTTACGTATAGGCTCTTTCAGAAAATCTGTAACTACCAGTCGAGAACTGATGACCTGGCTAAGCCCTGACGATTGCGTACGCTTGGCAATAGCAAGCATAGAAGCGCGAAATATCCATTTTGAAGTCATATACGGTGTATCGGCAAATGATCGACGCATGTGGATCAATGACGGTTCGAAAAATATTGGATATGTCCCACAAGATAACTCAGAGCGCTTTCTCGATTCAATAACTCCAGATACTGATTCTGAAAACCACGATAACCAATTTCATGGCGGATTTTACGCAGGCCTGGACTTCGCTGGAAAAACGACATTGATAGAGTAGCATAGTGGAGACACTGTAATTTTGCAGAGTACGGCCTTTCCAGAGACAGATTACAAAGTACTGAAAAAACACGTATCAATCTACTTCTCCGCTCACGAGCTACAAACTTTTGAGCGGATAACTCAAATTGAGATCCTGGTTTTACCAGGAATATCCAATTGTGTAGTCAAAATCGTACTACTTGTTGCTTCAGTGATAAATAGATTTTTGCGTTGTGGCCCACCAAAAGCAATATTCGTGGTGTGTGTTCCACTTGGACTGCTGACTCTCAATACCGGCTCGCCTTTTCTATCGAAGACCCAGACGCTACCCAGTCCTACATGGGCAATGATTAGACGGTCTTCTTCATCAATAGCCAATCCATCGGGACCACCACCGCCTGACAGTTGAATGAATTTTCCGACTTTACTAACTGAACCATCTATTTTTAACGCGATGCGCCAGATACTGTTGTCTCGGGTTGCGGCAACAAATATGCAAGATTCATCAACATTCATCACGATACCATTCGGGCTGGGAATATTGGCAAGAAGGCATTCCACCCGACCGTCCTGTTTCATTCTAAAAACACGGCCTGTCGGATCGTGCAAGCCTGTCATCCCCTGATCAGTAAAATAAACATCTCCGTTAGATGCTACAAATAGATCATTAACACCCTTAAAGGGCTCAAGCCCATATCGGGTCAGCCACGACTGTACCTGTCCGGTGCCTGGATCGTAGCTCATCAGTCCATTTTTATAGTCCGCTATCAAAAATCGACCATCAGGCATAATTTTCAATCCATTTGGCCAGCCGTCGTATTGAACAGCCAAATCAAAGTGACCTGTTTGATCTACGCGAAAAATACGACCACCGGGGATATCTACACAATACAGATAACCATTTTGGTCAAAAACAGGCCCCTCAAGCACAGGCTGAGCCGGAGCCCCTGGTTGCCCACGAATCCATTCGTTGTTTGAATCCGTATCCCGATATTTATCCGGTAAGGTCGCAAATATGCTCGCTTCAACTAATTTCGGCGGGGCGAAAAACATTTCGACATTCCTTTTTAATATTCCAATCTATTATCGTTTTAATTCCATCAAAATTTTGATCTCCGATTGCAACTTTTCGCCAAGAATATCTCTCAAAAAGTATATGATCAAATTTGCTCCAACGTTCACAGTAGGTTCAACCCCGTAGCGTCCGAGAGGCGCACCCGCCGATTTGCCAGCAGCAGAAGAACGTTCGACGATATCAAAAGTCATTGAGCGGATCTGATCTTGTGCATCATCAAGATTCAACCCATAAGACGCAGCGAGATCCGCAGGACCGACTAATACGGCATCAATGTCCGAGGACACGATTTCATCTAGATTTGCATAACCTGCCTCGGACTCGATCAATGCAATGAGAAGCATATCTTCGCTTTCTGGCTTATTCAATTCCTTATAGATCTTGCGTAAAGCCAGCGTCTCTTCCATACCTTCGTATTGTGGCACTATCAGGCCATCAATGCCGCAACTTAAATATCGCCGTAATAAGCCAGGGTCTTTCGACCATGGTCTCAATACGACTGCAGCGCCGGCAATATGTCCTGCGCGTGTCACATCTGATACTCTTTCGACGTCTGGACCACCGTGTTCGCAATCAATAAAAAGAAGATCTATACCATTTGATGCAATAAATTCGACTAAATCAGAGGACGGATATTGGGGATTAACTCCTATAGTCATCTCCCTATCTTTCAGCAATTGTTTGACACGTTTACGAGGAGTTATTCCTACACGGTTACTAATATCAATACTCAAAATAATCTCCTTAGATTGCTTTCTCGACACGTGAAGCTATATACCCTGCACCTGCATTACCCTGAATATGACCAACAAGATACGGCAACCACAAAGACGCGACGATCGCTAATGCAGAGCAGATAACCAAATATAATGCTGGCATCAGACTTGAACCCGTTGTTGAAATAAGCCACGTTGTAATAAGTGGCGCTAATCCACTGACAAAACCGACGCTAAGATTTGTCGCAAGTGCACTACCACTAAATCGGACTTGGGTGGGGAATAGATCAGCGAGAATACAAGCGAATACGCCATTAGCAAATCCCCCCGCGATACCAGCAGCTGACAGTAACAAGACCAGATTGTGTTCATGAGAAATCAAGGCAGAATAAAAGGGATACGCTAGCAAGACGATGATAATTGCTCCAATACGCAGCAACCAATGGCGAGGAAAATAATCTCCAGCCCAAGCTGACAGCAGCACGCCACATGTCATAATTGCCAATGCTATATTCTGTCCCTGGGCTACCTGCGCAGGAGGATAATTAAGTACGTTAGTGAGATAGACAGGCATATATGCGAAAAGCATGCCGTTATACGCGGCAACAACCAAACTGATTCCGATACCAACCAGCAAAGGTTTTCGATATGCGCTGAATAATTCTACCAGTGGCGCTTTGAAGGTATATTGCCGCATCTTTGCAAATTCAGGAGACTCCTCAAGGGACCGACGCAGCACAAATCCTAATAGCCCAAGCACTCCACCCACAATAAAAGGTATGCGCCAGCCGAAACTGCCAATATCATCTGGGGTCAAAATCGCAGTGAGACTTACGTTGATGCCTGCTGCAAGTAGAATGCCAAAAGAAATGCAAGTCTGCACCACTCCGGTCACAAAACTCGCTTTGTGTGGTACCGTTTCAACGACATATGCCATTGCAGCTGGACTTTCTCCCCCAACCGACATTCCTTGAATCAGACGTAGTAATACGAGAATCAAAGTTGCAGCCAACCCCCATGATTCATATGTCGGGAGCAAACCGATAGCCAGGGTTGCGAACGACATTAATAAAATGGAAAAAAGAAACACGCCCCTCCTCCCGTATTTATCGCCGAAATGACTCAAGACCATACCGCCCAAAGGACGAGCGAACATCCCTACCGCATAAACCGAGAAAGTCAACATTATGGAAATTAGCGGATCATGCGTCGGGAAAAAGGCAGCACCTATATAGCGGGCAAAAATAGCATAAACGACGAAATCAAAGTAATCGAGAGCTCCTCCTAAACTTGCTAGAACAATTGTCCTCCATTGAGCGCGGGTTAATTTTTCATCTGGGTGCCAATTACTATTCTGCTTAACTGTTGGAATCATAGTTGTCTCCGTTTGGCTTTATTATGTATTTTTTAAATACTTACTCGACTGACTCTGTTATTTTTGATACCGATCCAAACCGGTTTCCAGCTCGATCCTCTCCCTTGACGAGAATTAGTTCTCGGTTGCCGACACCACCAGCGACCTTGTAATTTTCGTCGTCTGCATCGTGATCGTAATAACTTGTTGCGGGGAAAAATCGCACCGCATATCCAGCACGCTCTCGTGTTCCAAGATTTGGCCACGAACCATGGGTTGTATAAACGTCGAATATAACCATCTGGCCTGGAGAGAGTTCGACATCGACGGCGGTTGATTCATCAATATCGATTAACGAGCCTCCTGTGCCTTTCTCCTTCCAATGACCTTCCCTATGGGCACCGACTTCTTGGGAAAGATGAGAACCCGGTATCGCACGCAAACATCCATTTTCCTTTACGCTATCAAAAACGGCTATCCAAACCGTCGTTGTCGCGTTAGGCTCTATTGGATAGAACGCAGCGTCTCGATGCCAAGGCGTAGCAATCCCCTTCTTCGGCTCTTTATAGAACAATGTAGAAGCCCAAAGCACGACATCGGGTCCTATCAACTGAGCAACAATATCAATCATATCGGGATGCGCTGCAATATCTAACCACCCGTCTTCGGTTTTGACCTGTTGGTTACTTCGCGCATTTTTGAGATGCGGAGATCCTATTCCATCGAGAGCCTCTGGATTGTCAGCGACTAATTGCCTAGTCAGTTTTTGCAGTTTTTTGACAATTTCAGCACTAAAACGGTACTTTGGAACTAAGAAGCCGTCCCGATGATATTGAGCAACTTCCTCAGTAGATAATACTTTTCTAATGTCCATTATTCCTCCTGTTCTCCTCATATTGCGTTAATACACAAATAAGGATAATTATTAATTTGCCTCGTAACTAGCAGCACATGCAATCGAGTTGCCTAGGCAACAAGATGAGTATAAAACTGCCGAGTTGCCTAGTCAACAACATTTTGTATAATGGCATGCAATGCGTAAAAAGCGTGATTGGCTCCCCCCGTCCCGGATTAGAATAATGTTTTGTAAATTTCTCCAAAATCGGCCACCAATTTAACACTGGTAGTTTTTATCTGATCAGGCTTTCACCAACAATCTCCTCCAGGAAAACTCAGTGCAAAAAAATAACGAAGAAAAATCTAGTCCGTTAACAAAAGGCATTACCGTGAAAAAACAAACAAGTAGAAAAAGCAATAGTTTGGTTCTTGATCATGCTCAAACCATCTCTGCTCTTGTTATTATTCTGGCAAATAAAATGACGGGAAGTTCTTCAGCGCTTTATCGACGGGAGTTTGATCTTGGAACGACTGAGTGGAGAATTATGGCGCTTTTAGCAATCCAACCATGGATCACCCCACAGTATATTTGTAAGGAAATAGGATTTGATAAAGCAGTGATAAGTCGCGCCATTAAGCGACTGGAATCTGGTGGTCTCGTAGTGATCCGACCGAACCCTGTTGCTTCTCGAAGTTTCGAACTGGCACTCACTAACAAGGGGTTTAGCTTACATGATAAAGTTGTCAAGGTTGCTTTGGAACGCGAAAGACGTTTAATGTCTGGACTCACACAGCAGGAAATCGATCAGATGCTTACAACTTTAAAGAAACTATTGGATACAATGCCAAAAGTAAACGAGCCGATAGAGTTTTCGGAACGTTAAGTGAGGCCTAATTCATTCTATAGACTACGAAAAGACGAATTACCAATACCTTCTACTCGACACCGGCCGACTGTAGTTTAATTTGTTTCAGATAAAGTCCTGCCTATAATTAGGAACAAGTAAATCGCAATTAATCTCATCTATCGACCTATAACCTGTCAAGCCAAGCTCTCGTTCAATTTCCGTACGCATCAAAGTCAATGAATGCGAGACCCCCTTACGCCCTGCAATTGCCGCCCCATATAGGGTGGGTCGTCCTATCAATACTCCATCCGCTCCTAATGCCCGTGCTTTCAGAACGTCGCTTCCCCTGCGCACCCCGCTGTCTAGCAAAACCGTTGCGCGCCCCTTTACTTCCTTCACGATTGCTGGTAACGCATCCATGGGTGCGATGGCGCTGTCCACAGTACGCCCACCGTGATTTGATACGACTACTGCATCCGCCCCCAGATTAATCGCAGTAGCAGCGTCTTCTGGTCGAAGTACACCTTTAACTATCAGAATGCGTGGCCAAAGTCGGCGCAGTTCTTTGACATCATCCCAAGACAAATCTTCACAACGGGCTGCTGAAATCGAGGTCGAGAAACCAGTTACTTTAGTTCGGATTTCATCGGGGAAGTTAGCGAACTGCGGTAAACCAGGCCCTAACAGGTAGCGTCCGATGACGGAAATAAACCATGCGGGATGGGACAACATATCAATCGCAGATCTTGCTGACAAATGAAAAGGTAAGGCGAAACCATTTCGGGCGTTGTACTCCCTATTAGGAACGACAGATGCATCTGCTGTTAATACCAAAGCCTCAAACCCTGACCGTTCCGCTCGCAATACCATGTCGTACGAAATCCGGCGATCAGCAAACATATTCAGCTGAAACCATAGCCTGCCACCTGCATGTTTAGCCACTGTCTCAATTGATGTCATCGCATTCGTAGCCAACGTGAAAGGAATATTTGCTTCCGCAGCAGCTATGGCGAGTTCGAGTTCTCCTTGAAACCAAACGAGTCCAGCGGATCCGGTCGGGGCAATCGCGACAGGCATCGATACTGGTTTACCAAAAAGTGTTGTTCCTGCTGTTCGCCCCGTAACATCTTGGAGGATACGCGGTAATATTTTCAATCGGTCGAAGGCGGCGCGGTTTTCTTTCAAAGCAATTTCATCTTCCACTCCCCGATTAACATATTCAAACACCGCTTTTGGCAATTTCTTCTTAGCAAGTTCCTGTAAGTCATGAAGATTGTAAGCTGCTATAGGTTTCATAGAATAAGATCTCATAGTTCTTAGATTCTGGAATTCAGCGGGTACCACGTTGAATATGGCAATTCTTGGGAGTTCGGAAGCTGTTCCAAATGGAACAATGAGTCAAAACACAATGCTATATCCTGCTCTTCAAGCCATTTAAAGGTACAGTCATGGAACTTTTTGCGAAAACTCTCTTCTGCTAGAGGCGCTAATGGATGGCCCTTCGCAACACTGACATCGCGTTGAATTATGCTGCCATCTCCGAATTCGATGCGCACGCTGTCGCAAGGAGAAAATACCTTGTATATAGGATCTCGGGCGGAATCTATCTGTATTTCAATTTTCGACATGAGTGCGCGGACATGAGGATCCCTGACGAAGTTATCCTTTACCTGAGATAGCCCTAAGCGCCCAGCGACTAATGCACCCGCTACCCCGAACTCAAGACTGAACTTTCCTTGCAAAGCATCAGAGGGTTGATGAATATGCAAAAGCTTAGCCTGATCCTCTCCAATCGATACAGACACTCGTTGTATGCTGAAAAGCCGATCACCTATAGTTCGGTGTACTTCTATGGCCGCGTCAACGGCACGATGCATTGCATAACAGACTGGATATTGTTTGAAACCCAACGGCAAGTTGACGATATTCCATTGTTCACCAAGCTGCGACTTAGTGTTTAGATCAATTTTGCCGCGTGGAGAAACTGCCCGAAGTAACCCTTGTGGATGTTCAATAGCTTCTCCTCCACCCGTAAATCCTTTGCTAGCGAGCTCCGCAGCGAATATTCCAGTGTGAGCGGCCAGTCCAGCATGCATTGGCTTCGTCATTGACCCGTAATTCGATATCAGTCCACTCGAACGTGACGCAGCGATGCTTAATGCCGCCATAGTTTGCGAAGTGTCTAGACCGAGCATACTTGCACTCGCGCTAGCCGCCGCAATTGCACCAAATACCCCTGTTGGATGCCATCCTTTTGTATGGTATTGATCCTGATCGCGCAACGCAATTTCCCCCCATACTTCGTAGCCGGCAACGTATGCCACAATCATTTGCTTGCCAGACAATCCCAATTGATCCGCAATCGCTAAAATTGTTGGTACAAGCACAGCACTAGGATGCGCAGGATGCGAGCCCAAGCCAATATCATCAAAATCGAGGGCATGCGCCGCGGTGCCATTAATTAATGCAACATCGCGCGGCCTAGCGGTATACGGACTTAGTAATACCCGACCTCCGGACCGACTTTGATCAAGCTGCTCCAACTCGGTTAGAATATTTACGGCCTTTTCATTTGAAGCTGCCAACATGACCCCGACACAGTCGCAGAAACCCGCTCCGACTGTTCTGAGCGCAGAATGCGGAATGTCTTCAAAACGTAAATTCGCGACAAACGTCGCTGCATCTCTCGTTAATGCTTGCATATTGATCAATCCAACGAAATATTGGCTTCTTGGACGACATGTGCCCATTTCTGGACTTCTTCTTTCACAAATTGTGCAAATTCAGCACGAGACACATCAAATGACTCAACACCAAGATCGGACAGTTTTTTCCTGATTTCTGGCTCAGTAAGTACTTCTCGGAGCTCAGTGTTAAGTAGTTCTACAACAGGTTGCGGTGTACCAATGGGAGCAAATAATCCTTGCCAAGGCGTAAAATCCATAGAAGGATATCCTTGCTCTGAAACGGTTTTAACTTTTGGAAGCCCCTGGCTTCGCACCGCACTGAGTGCCGCTACTGGTAAAATTTGGCCGGTTTTAACATAAGGCATTGCGGTAGATACAGACACCGGAAGCAACGGCACTTGACCGCCTACCAGATCGGTCATAGCAGGTGCTCCGCCTCGGTAAGGAATATGCACCACGTTGAGCTTCATTGTTTTTGCCAATTGCTCCATGGCTAAGTGTTGCGCTGTTCCGGTACCGGCGGATGCGTATGACAAACTCTTCCCCTTACTGAAAACAGCCAGGTCGTCTAAACTTCTAATATGCGTCGAGGGGTGCGCCACAAGGACTAGTGGTAATTTTATAATTGAGGCAATCGGGACGAAGTCACGGAGTGTTTTATAAGAAATTTTTTTCAATAATGCAGGATTAATTGCCGCTGCGCCCACGTCACCGACAATTAAGGTGTATCCATCCGGTGCTGCTGTAGCCACATTACTCATACCCACAGCACCGCCGGCCCCAGGTCTATTTTCTACAATAAATGATTGCCCAGTTTTGTCCTGCAATTTGGACGCTATTAATCGAGCGACCTGATCATTTGCTCCACCGACAGCATACGGTACAATAACACGTACAGGCTTATCGGGGTATGCAAATGCGAAGGTAATCCAACTCCACATCAGGAAGGTAACAATCATTAAAATTCGCTTTGGTAAACATTTATGTCTCATTATCATGTCTCCTTTTATAGTTAATCGCTGCTTATCCTACTTAGACCGCTGCAAGAAATAAGTACGTTGATCATCCTGTGAACACCTCATTCATACAGCTTAGATCAATTGTTTCGGGCGCGTCACGGTATATTGCGATAGGGGCATTCTCATTTGGCATGACACATCAGAGGTAAGCAATTGGAATTAAGACAATTACGCTATTTCCTGGCTGTTGCATCATGTGGCAGCATTAGCAGGGCCAGTGAACATCTTTCCATCTCACAATCTGCTGTAAGCCGACAAATCAGTGATCTGGAACAGGAGCTAGGAGTTCTCTTGTTGAACCGAAGCCCTGGAGGTGCGACTATCACTATGGCCGGCGAACAACTCGTGGAAGGAGCCAGCGAAATTTTCAATATCGTCGAACAGTTGAAAATTAGCATCGATACAAACCAAAAACAAGAACTGCTCGTACGCTTTGGTGTTCCTCCATCTCTTAGCCATTTATTTTTAAAAGTATTTGGTGATCGAACGGAAGAGGAAAAAACAAGGATTCGACTGCAAATGGTTGAAGCATCGACCTTCTGGCTTCAGCAGCGCCTTGATTTTGGAGACTTGGATTGCGCAATTTTGACAAACGGTCAACCATCACGCACGCTTAATGTTCGACCGCTGTGGCGTGAAGATCTCTTTCTTGTTGGTCCGACTAATTCGATTTTTTCCACAATGGAGAAATGTGAGCTCTGCGATCTAGTTTGTATTCCGTTAATTTTGACTCCCCCACAAGATGCAACACGTCGAATCATTGATGCTGCATTCTTAGCACAAGAACTTATTCCTACTGTTTGTCAAGAACTTGAAGCGATGTCACTACTTAGTGCCCATCTCGAAACAAATCAAGCTTATACGATTCTGTCTCGCACTGTCGCGAGGTGGTTCAATGAGCGGTTAGGTTTAGTAATAACACCGATTTCGGGTTTAAATATTGATCGCTCTTTTGCACTACGACGGGGTTCGTTGACATTGCGCATAGAGAATAAGATTGTTACAGCAATCCAATCAATTGCACGAGAAAAATATCAGAATGATCAATGGATATCGTTCAACTTTTAAACGCAGCGCTATTCGTAGAAGTCTAATCATGGTAGCAGCAACAAAGCTTACCCTTTTTTAATCGGCCATCGATAGTACTCAACGAATCTCGGTAAACAAAAGTTTTTCGATTAAGTACCGACGATATGTGAAAAGGTGCTCAGCTAATATGCGAGCAAGTATTTTGCCATTTTTTAACGTGATAAATACGCAACCAATTCTCCAAGAGTGGTGCCAAAGTCCGAATTGAATTTTTTCTGACACATTAATGTTTACCGTCCTTAACCAGCAATTAGATTTAGTCCCCCTATGTCAAAAAGAAAAGAACGTCTAGCTCACGGGAAAAATCCGGTTCGGATTCGGCGATTTAATACCCGCACCGGTCCTACACCGACGAACAGTCTTTTTGTATTTCGAAATACACTGAACATGCTTCGAAGCACCGACAGGCTGCAAGGCATTAGACTGGCGTGAAGCAAGGTATTGGTGTGCCATCCGAAGCAACTTTCCATACAAGCTTCACATCTTGCCCTATCAATAATGAGTCAGGATCGCAATCTACCAAGTTCGTCATGATCGTCGGCCCTTCTTTCAATGTTACATATGCGATGGTGTATGGTGGATCGATCCGGCGCATCGTACTTAGGCTGTATATCACGCCACTCCCAGAAGCCTGCTCGAGTGTAGCCGGTCCGAAGTCGAAAGGCGAAATCGCTCGTGGATACCAAAAATATTGGCCCGTACCGACGCAGCGTCCGATCATAAATCGACCTTTTTTTGCAGCAGCATAGAATGCCGCGCTCTCAGGGTCTTCCGGCGGTGCAGGAAAAATACGTTCGTTCATCATTCACGCTCTAGAATTAGGGTTGCTGAAGCATGACGACTGCCTAGCAGTCCGCCTGTGCCATGGGCCAATGCAAGATGACAGTTCGAGACCTGCACTTTTGGATGTGCCTCGCCGCGAAGTTGCCGTACAGCCTCGATCACTTTGGTAATACCTCCACGATTAGCAGGATGGTTATTACAAAGGCCGCCGCCGTCAGTATTGAATGGAAGCTTGCCGACTCCAGAAATCAGGTTTCCATCGGACACAAATCTGCCGCCATGGCCTTTTTCGCAAAAGCCAAGATCCTCAAGCTGCATTAGTACTGTAATAGTGAAACTATCATATATTGATGCATATTGGATATCTGCTGGCGTAACCCCAGCCATCGTAAAAGCCCGTGGTCCTGTCCATACAGCACCCGAATAAGTAAGATCGAGCTGGCCTGCTCGCTGGCCCTTCACTGTCTCTGCAGCACCGAGCAGTTTGACAAGCGGCCGATTCAATTCACGCGCTCTCCCGGCATTTGTTACGATTAATGCACCTCCACCATCACTCACGACACAGCAATCTAAGCGATGAAGCGGGTCGGCGATGATAGGCGATTGTAAGACATCGTTCACTGTCACGACATCACGTAGCATGGCGTGCGGATTGTATTGTGCGTGATGACTAGCCGCTACTTTAATCCAGGCCAATTGTTCTGAGGTCGTTCCGAACTGATACATATGCCGCGCAGCGCACATCGCATAAATCCCCGGCGTTACCGGCCCGAACGGAGCCTCCCAAGTAGCATCGGGTACGTTCGCGATCACAGGTCGCGGCTTTGTGCCAGAATGCCCCTCGCTTCGAGGCCGACCGGCAAGTGTGATTAAAGCAACCTCACATTGGCCGGCCGCTATCGCTGCGGTCGCATGGGCTACGTGCGCGATGTAGGAGCACCCCCCCAAGTCTGTGCTGTCGATGTGCCGTAGTTTCAGATTCATATAGTCGGCCATATTAATCGCTCCTAGGCCTGGTGCGTCGCCTCCGCAGAAATATCCATCGACGTCGTCCTTGCTCAGCCCAGCATCTGCTAATGCACCGGCGGCAGACTCCGCATGCAGTTGAGCGACAGACTTATCCGGCGCCTTACGCGTAGGATGCTCGTAGGCGCCTACGATATAGCCTTGACCCTTAATGCTCATGAGATAAGTTACCCTTTTAATATGTTAGTTTAGATATCTAAAGTTATTCTCAGGAACTAGACAGGATCCCAACTGAAAACCTCGGGGCTACGATCCAGTGGCATGAAGGAACTTTTTAGTGCAGGGACGGCGCGTTCCGCAATTGACTCCGGCGTCCAGCCCTCTCCGTCGTGAACGCTGCGGAGTGGTTGGGGCGAGTTGAACAAGTAAATCTCGTTATGTCGCGTACCGAACACTTGACCGGTGACATCCATCGCCGCATCTGACGCTAGAAAAACGGCCATCGGAGCGTTCTTGTCGGGGGTCATCTGCTGGGCCCTTGACAGTCGTTCCTGCTGCTCTACAGTTGTAGCAGGGATTGAGTTAGTCATCCGACTCCACGCAAAGGGTGCGATGCAGTTTGATCTTACATTGAAGCGCCGCATATCCAAAGCAATAGACTTGGACAATGCGGTAATTCCCAACTTTGCAGCGGAGTAGTTCGCCTGTCCGAAATTTCCAATCAAGCCGGAGGTGCTGGTGATATGTACGAAAGAGCCGCTTTCTTGCTTACGGTAGTACTCTGCTGCCGCCCGGCTCGTGTAAAAGCTTCCATTCAGGTGCACATTGATGACCGCGGTCCAATCTTCCGGAGTCATCTTATGGAAGATCACATCGCGCAGAATGCCAGCGTTATTTACCACTACGTCTATGCGGCCAAAATGGTCAAGTGCCGCCTGAATTATTTTTTGCGCCGAGGTCCAATCAGCAACAGAATCCGTATTAATCTCGGCTTGACCGCCGCTCTGCTCAATGATTTGCTTTGTCTGCTGTGCAGGCGAAGAGGACAACCCCTCTCCTGTCAGCGAAGCACCTATATCGTTAATAAGTACCTTAGCGCCAGCCCTTGCCATGGCGAGGGCAATTTCACGGCCGATTCCGCCTCCTGCACCGGTAACGACAGCAACTTTGCCTTCGAGCATCCTTGTTACTGATGTATTTTCATTCATTTATATCTCCATATTGCTCCAGCCTAGCCAGGCGCGGAGCTAAAACTAAAAAGGTAATACTGTTGTTTTGTACTTCAAAGCCGTGCATTGCCATGAAGCGTAAAATTTGAAAATTTAACATGACGCTCAGCCCAGCAAAAAACGGCGTAAAGCATCGTAGCTGTCTCGGGTTGCCTGCTTTGAAATGCGTGCTTTCGTGGCGACTTGGAAACCGTGATATGCGCCTGGGTATAGGTGGAACTCTACTGGAACACCCGCGCGGCTTAAGCGGTTAGCATAGAACATGTTCTCTTCGAAAAACAGATCAAGACCACCTACAGCAATGAACGTTGGTGGTAGCCCTGATAGATCTGAAGCGCGCGCAGCCGCCGCATATGGTGACACGCCATCAGACCCCGGAGTTCGACCCAACAGTGCCTGCCAGCCGAATAGGTTGTGTTCCTGTGTCCAGACAAACTCGCCAACGTAGGGATGCAAATCTTGGCGAACCGCCGTGCGGTCATCAATCATGGGATAAATCAGATGCTGGAATGCAATTGGCGGCCCTTGCATATCGCGCGAATAGAGCGCAACTGCTGCTGCTATACCACCCCCACCACTTTCTCCCTTAAGGCCGATTCTCTCGCCATCGAGACCTAGCTTTCTCGCATTGGAGTGCAACCATATGAGTACGGAAAAAACGTCCTGCAGCGCAGAGGGATACGGCGACTCGGGTGCAAGTCGATAGTCAACGGAAAAAATGGCACATTCCAGCTGTGAAGCAAGTTCCCGATTCTCACTATCTTTCATCTCTGGCACACCCATTACAAATCCGCCTCCATGAACATGAAGGATTGTTGGAAGCAGACGTCGCGACTTAGTCGGCACATAGGCAAGAATACGAATGGGAGGAGCGTCAAAAATGCTGTCAACGAAGATTTCGCTGACGCTAAGATCGGGAGAATCCGTTTCTTTTGTCGATTTGACATTTTTCAGAATAAAAGTGCGACTTTTTTGCAGCTTTTCTGAGGTCAACCTCAACTTTGGCTGCTGTTCCAGAAGCTCCCGGAGTTCGAGATCGACAAGGTCGATGGTGCTCATATCATCCTCGGAATCAAAAAACAAAAGAATAATCAACTAATTCGAGTGATAATTCATAGAGTATTTCTCAGGCTAGACGCATCAAGCTATTGACAAATTTAGCGCTCCGCCAAGCAATCTAATACGAAAAACTAACGATTAATCAAAACTTCGAAGCAAATTCACAATCTGAAATCTGTCTATAAACCGTATACAAAGTCAATGACGCCATTTAACTAGAGCGTCCAATGCTTCAACTTCAGAACCGTCCACAACTAATGGATTGATTTCAAGAAACTCAAGGTTTTCGCCAAGCCCCTCCGCTAACGCACCTATCCTCGTAATGACGTTGCAAAGGACATGCATGTCGGCAGCAGGAATTCCTCGCGCACCATTGAGAACAGCAGCGCCACGGAGCTCTCCTAGGGCTCGTTTCACAGAATCAGCGCTTGTCGGAAGTGGCAGAATGACCGAGTCGTTAAGGACTTCGACGAATATTCCCCCTAGGCCGAGTACTAGCATAAGACCCCATTGTGGGTCTCGTATAGCTCCAACGATCAATTCAATGCCACCTTTTCGCATTGGGGATACCAGAATTCCATCTATCTGCGCTTCTGGTAACTGCTTACCTGCCCGTAGAATACGATCGTATGCAGCTCGCACGTTTTCAACTCCCTCGACCCACAGCTCCACCCCACCAATATCCGATTTATGCAGAATATCGGCGGATACAATCTTAAGGGCCACGGGCCGCTGATAGGCATTTGCAGCAGCCACCGCATCATCCGAGGACGAAGCTAAAGTAGACTCAATTACAGGAATACCTGCTTCACATAGCATTGATCGCGCCCGAAATTCGGACCAATTGCCCGAACGCTGTGATTGGCTCGGCAAAGGAATCGCATCAACAACACTTTTACTCGCAGTGGTGTTTTCGACACATTGGTGCCAATTGATAATCGCCCCAAGTGCACGAAGTGTAGGAGCAACACCGGTCGAAACCAATTTGAATCCGGAATGCTCCATGGCGACGGCGACATTTTCGGAGAGGTCTGTAGACATCGTTGTCAAGTAAATATAGGGACAATCAAGCGCATTGAGAGCCTCTGCGATCAACAACTCGTTTGGTTGCTTTGCACTAGAAACAAGGGAACCTATACAAAGCACAAGATCCACAGAAGGGTCTCTGCCAATAATAGCCGTCACAGATTTCCAAAGGGTCCGGTCTCGAACTGATGATCCTGTCAAGTCGAAGGGGTTTTGTGCGGTAATGAAGTTGTCTGAAATGGCTTCTGCGATGCTTTTTTTTGTGTCTTGGGAGAACTCAGCTAAACTGACTCCAGAAGGTTCTGCAATATCGGCTACAATATCGTTGGCCCCTCCAGAGGCCGAGATAACACCAACACCGCGAATTCGAGTTTTACCGATTGCCGAAGCGAGCTTTCCGGTGACAACAAGATCCTCAAGTGTATATACTCGGATAATTCCAAGTTCCTTGAACACAGCGTCTGTGACTTTGTCGTCTCCCACCAGCGCGCCAGTATGCGCTGCAGCTGACTTTGCGGCTAGTTCTGTAACTCCGGCCTTATATACAATGATCGGTTTCCCAAGATCTGCAGCCCGTCGAGCAGCAGCAGCGAAGCGTTCTGGGTGATTGATACCTTCCATAAACATCAAGACTGCGCGGGTCTTCGGGCACTCAATTACATAGGTGAGAGCATCTGCTGCTGACAACATTGCCTCGTTACCAAGAGTAATGATATGAGAGGTTGAGATTCCCTGTCTTTCGCCGAAGCGAGCGATCTGCAGCCCGATCCCTCCACTTTGTGATACCACGGCCAACGGTCCCACTGCGGGCCCCGGTGCAGGTAACGCTAGTACTGACGTATTTTGAACCAAATTAAGAAAACCGACATGATTGGGTCCCAATAACATCATATCGAGTTCGTTGGCGCGGGCGACTATACGTTCCTGTTCAGCTCGACCTGCTGCATCGGCTTCCGCAAAGCCTGATGAAAGCAATACCACATTGCGAATACCTGCAGCATAAGCATCCTCTATAGCATCAAAAGCGGCACTTGCTGGTACCTGCACAAATGCAGTGTCTATCGACTCTTGCAACGCGACACAACTAGTCGCGGCCGGCCTTCCCATTACCGAGACACCTCGTCGGTTGACCAAATGCAGTTTAGCTCCTTTAAAATGCTCGTTGTTTTGAATCGTACACTGAGTATACATAGTACGTTCTGCCGCTCCTACAAGGACAACGGAACGTGGTTCAAAAAAATTCCTCAGTCGGTCAAACGAATATTTACTCGGCTTATCAGAAGAATTCATAACTGTTTGTGCTGATATATTGTCCATTCTGAATTCTCCACTCACGAAACAATGCTACTAGTGTTATTAAAAAATTTAAATGCCATACCATTCTCATTAAAATTGAGCAGCCTTCTGACCGCTTGTTACGGATAGCAGTTCATATCCCGGAAAACCCTCCCGTACTTCACTGGAACACAAATCACTATATCGTTTGAATCCTCCGTAATAGACCATGAATACTTGGGGTTTTCCAGGGATGTTTGCTCCTGAATACCAGCTTTTTGTTGTCAACGCCCCGGGCCGTCGTTTTGCATAACGTAAGACCTCTTCCCGCCAGTGCACTTGCGATTCGGAACGAGGGTGAAGCGCCAACCTTCCATGCTGATCCAACCAATCTATAGAATCAAAAATAAAATCGATCTGCTGTTCAGCGAGAGTCGCCATATTGGATAAAACGGAAGGCGACATGGCGCTTGACGGAAGAAATAAATTCGGAAACCCGTGGATCATAGTGCCGAGATAATTGACCGGCCCATCCGCCCAAGCCTTCTGAATTGATTCTCCGCCCATGCCGCAAATATCTATTGACAGGATTGCCCCAGAGATAGCATCGAATCCGGTTGCAAAAACCAACACGTCCAATGGTATTTCCTCGTCAGTAGTCACCACACTTGACTCGGTAATTTTTTTGATTGGTGTTTCAGTTAAGGGCACAAGCCGTACATTCTGACGATTGAACGACGGCAAATATTCATTGCTCCTGCAAGGTCGTTTTCCACCGTACGGGTGATCTAGCGGCATTAAGTGGTCTGCCACCCATGGGTCATTGACTTGCTCTCGCATTTTTCGCCTTATGAATTCGGAGATCAAAGCGTTCGCCTCTGGAATATAAGCATCTCTGAACGCCAAATCAATGTAATTTCCTTCCCACGCAGTCTCCATTGCTCGTTCCCGTTCTTCTGGATCTAAGTCATGAAAACGATGCTTTCCTATATTGAGAACCTGAGTTCCCCCGAAACTTTCGCGCATCGCTTTTCGAACTGCTTGGGGGTCCTCACGCAAAGAGCTGACTAAGGTGGTATCGGTCGGTCCTGCACCAATTTTTACTACATAATTTGCTGTTCGCTGAAATACAATTACTTCGCGTGCCACTTTAGCGATTTCCGGGATTACTTGCACCCCTGATGAGCCAGTACCGATTACGCCGACCCGCTTGCCCCGCAGATCGACAATTTTGTCTCTTGGCCAAGTCGAAGTAAAATAGGATTGGCCAGCGAAATTATCGACGCCTTCGATGTCAGGAGTCTTTGGCACAGACAATGCGCCGACGGCCAGGATAACGTAACGACAAACCACTGACTCATCTCTCGATGTATGCACCGTCCATAAACCCGTTTCCTGCGAATATCTAATTGAAGAGACCTTTGTATTAAAAGAGATTAGGGGAAGCACATTACATCGATTCGCAACATAGCTAAGATATTGTTGAATTTCCGGCTGGCCGGAACAAACCTCGGACCAATCCCAATCTCTAACTATGTCGCTATTGAAAAAATATGCATAGTTATAACTTGTCACATCACAACGGGCACCAGGATATGCATTCCAGTACCAAGTTCCCCCCACATCTGCAGCGCTTTCAAATCCTCGTACGCTCAACCCACGTTGCTGTGCCTGCCACAGGGCATATATCCCTGCGAATCCCGCTCCCACTACCACAACGTCACAGTCGGGAACTGTCTTAATAAAATGCTGGATCATACCTTCTCACCAAAAATAATAGAATAAATGCATAGGAAAACTGAAAGGAAGAAACTGAGTCTCGTCATCCATTTTTTTCTCACTCATATAATCGACTTCTGTGTAAATCGCGCAACGTCATTTGTCTCTCGGGCGTAACCAATTGGGCTTTTAGTCTAAGGGTTTGATGTTTGCATCTTTTACAATCGTTTTCCAGGTTTCCGACTCCTTCGTTAACAGCTTTCCGAGCTGTTCTGGAGTACTGGTATTCGGAATAAGATATTGTTTGGTGAAAGCCTCTTTGAGGCTGGGATCTGCCATGATCTTAACTATGTCGTCATTTACTTTCGCAACAATATTCCCAGGTGTATTGCCTGGGGCAAGCATTGCGATCCACTGATTCATAGAGGGATAATCTGGCAGTCCCGCTTCCGCAAATGTCGGAATTTCGGGAGCACCCACGAAGCGCTTCGGAGTTGACACTGCCAACGGTCGAACTCTCTCACCATCAATTTGGGGGAGAAAGGACGAGACAGTATAAGTGGCCCCGACCTCCCCAGCTATGACCGCAGTAACTGCGTTGGAACCACCCGAATACGGAACATGCAGCAAATCTATTCCAGCGGTATTTTTCATGTACTCCATGGCGAGATGAGAGAAAGAGCCCATCCCTCCACCACTGCCATAGGTCATACTTCCCGGCGCACTTTTTGCCTTTGCGATAAACTCTTTCAATGTCTTTACTTGGAGCTTTTCGGAGACAATTAAAATATTGGGAATTTCTGCAATTAATGCAACAGGCAGAAGATCGTTTGAAAAGTCAAAGTTAGCAGACCTGTGCATTGCCGGTAGTGTCGTCAGAGTACTCGACGTAATAAGAAACGTGTATCCATCAGGTTGAGCTCTCTTTACGAAATTAGTACCAATAAGGGTACCTGCGCCAGGTTTATTTTGTATTACTACAGGTTGTTTCCATAGCTTTCCAAGCTTCTCCGCAACAAGTCTAGCAATGATGTCGGTGCCTCCGCCCGGAGTATATGGAACAATAAAATTGACTGGGTGATTCGGATAGTTTTTCGTCTGTGCAACAGCAGCGGTTGCAAGACCTGCGATACTTATTACGGTCGTAATTAATTTCGCAATTACATGCGTTCTTTTCATCTTGTCTCTCCAAAATATTAACTGCTAGAGCGATGCGCTCTATTTCTTTTGATTAAGTTTGGCGTGGCGTTCTAATTCGTCATGCAAAATCGGAAGGCCAAGTGTGCAAGTTTGGATGCCGAGAAGACAGGCTAACTGTAGGACTTCCATAATCTCCGCTACTGTTGCACCATGCGCAAGTGCGTTTTTCATATGACCGCGCGTTCCTCGTTCATACAAATGTGTGGTTGAAGCATCAATTGCAATATAAATAAGTTCCTTTGTTTTTGCTTCCAAGGCGCCTTTTCGCCACGGAATTGATGAAAAGTCGCAATAGGCTGAAACAATCTCTGGATCCATCGTCAAAACGATTTCCCAAATATCGTTCCAAAATCCTCTGCTACTCTTGAAGCGTTCCTTTAATTGCTTTTGGTAGTCGGAGAGGCTATGCCCATGTAACTCCTCACTCCGCCCTGCTCGGCGCGCTTCTTCGGCAAGAAGCGGATAACCCATCGAAACGGCATGAATTCCAAGGACCGATGTAAGTTGCAAAACTTCAACAATTTCATCTTGCGTACCACCTAAACTGAGCGCATTCCTGATATGAGCTCGCAATGCCGATTCGTGTAGATGGGTGACAGAAGCATTAATCGCGATCTGGATAAATTCGCGTATTTTGGGTTGCAGATTACCGCTTTTGAAAGGAACCGACGCCAAATTGATATAAGCTTCAAAAAACTCTGGATCCAAGTCTATTAGTTTGTCCGAAATTGGCCACCATTCTCCATGAATATTTTGAAGTGCAGAACGCAACTGCTCTACCTTGACGTTAACCATATAAATTTACCTTGTAGTTTAGCGATTCGGATCTTAATGAAAAATTTACTCATCTACCAAGCTTAAATCCAGGAGCTATCCAACCGGCTACTAGCCACTTATTATTGCCACCTGTTAACAACCGAAAACTCGTTGGCCTGGACCCAATGTCCTGTTATCGGTGAATTTGTTTTTTAAGAATTATATTGATATAGTCCGATAACATAAAGTTCATAATTATTAACAATAATGTTATTTATCCTAATAATCTACCCATTGACGTCTTATGTTGCTGCGTAAGGCCCTCCATGTACCCATGCGCCAAACAACGAAGCATGTCGACTAGAAATTGCAACCTGTGTCCCTAGACTGAATTCATCAGCATACCGTTGCACCTAGACAAAACAACGAGTTAAGGATTTCGACACAATCCTTAAGAACAATGTAATTGTTCTTGTTGCTGTTTGTCGATATATTTGTGTACGGTCCGCACTACAACTTCATTTAGCACAGATTCGAGAAAATGAATCGGTTACGGTAAATAACGTAACGCATTTATCAGGAAAGTCACGTGAGTGAGAAACAAAAGAATGGTTTCGTTCCCAAGACAATTAGCGATCTGTCAAATCCTCTGTCGAGCGTCAACCGCGCATTGCAATCTGGCTCTGTGATGGATGTGCAGAACGCAGGTACCCGCGTCGTGCAAAGGCCTGGCGCAGTCGATAATCTGGGCGCGCTGGTGCGAGCTCAAAACTGCACTCGCATCATGTTGATCAGCGGCGGATCCTCCAGCCGCGGCCAGCTTTATGCTCGTGCCAAGGCTTCTTTGGGCGACTTGATCGTTGCTACCTGCGAAAGAGTGATGGAACACTCATCCACGAAATTAGTCATGGAGCTGGCAGAACTCGGTCGCACTCAACGCATCGACGGCATCGTTGCAGTGGGGGGAGGCAGCACATCGGATACAGCCAAAGGCATTGCCATAATTTTGGCCGAAGGCGGTTCCATCGAAGACCACGCTTCCAGCTTCGAACCGCCGGACAAATTCTACCCGAGACAATTGCACAAGCCGAAATTGCCCATCATCGCGGTGCCAACGACTCTGTCGGCAGCCGAAGTGACTCCTGGTCTGGGGCTGCGTGATCCACAGGGGAATAAACTATTATTCTGGGATGTAAAGCTCGCCTCACGCTTGGTCGTCCTCGACCCCGAGGCTACCAGCGAAGTGCCGATCGGCGTTTTGGCAAGCACGGGAATGAACGGGTTCGCGCATTGCGCAGAGGGTCTCTATTCTCGGATGCGCAATCCGATTTCGGAAGCGCTGGCACTACATGGGCTACGGCTTTTCAATCGCTACCTACCTGCTCTGATAAACGATCCAACTGACATCGAAGCGCGCGCAGGCTCTCTGACCGCCGCACATCTGTCGGGTATGGTAATCAGTACCGCACGTGTCGGCATTCATCACGCGATTTGCCACTGTCTTGGCGCCCGAGGTGGACTCTCTCACGGAGTTGCTAATTCCATTATGCTTCCGCACGCATTGTCCTACAACTTGGATGCCGATACGCCCGCCTTGTTGCTCCTAGCTCAGGCAATGGGCGTACCGCATAGGGGTAGCGACCGTGAGATCGCAAAGGCGGGAATAGATGCAGTACGACGCTTTCAAAACGCAATTAATGTACCAACCCGACTTCGCGACACCGCACTCGATCGTACATTGCTTCCTGCCATCGCCAAAGATACCTTGCGTGATCGTGGCATGTTCTTCAATCCCCGGCGCACGGAAACCATGGAACCAATCCTACAATTACTGAATGATGCTTGGTAGTGGACGAGTTTGCAGGTATAACGTGTAGAAACTTTACATCGTTACTCCTTGCAATGAAAAAAAGCTGTCGTAATAGGCAACCTAGCGCCCTCAGCTGCAATTAAGTACCAGCTCTCGCCGGATCAAGTAAAAAATCCCTCCACCAGTCACAACTCGTCTTGCCGGGAGCGCGGTGGCATATATTTTCCAACTTGCCAACAGCAAGTGCCAGCAGACCTGACTACAGACTCATCAGGCCTCGTCGACGTAATCCGTCATGATATTGGACGACTATGAAGTCATTACGATTGCCATAATTTCGGCTTCGAACAGGCAGATGGAGTCAACCTCTACACCATTACGCAGAACAAACACCAGCGCGATGATATAACACCATTTGGCAAAGCCTGCTGGCTCATTCGACAACAAAAGAACAGCCGCTGCCGTTAGAGCGAGAAGAAATTTTGGTTCGACCCTGCATATAGACACACTCTGATTCCCTCCCCTGGATCAGAACGTACAGTGCGCAATGCATGTGAAGCATAGCTATATCTGCTGTCTCACATGTTTCCCAATTGATAGATAAAGACGAATAACGTCATGCATATTTTCATTTCAAGAGGTAGACACACGGTCGCTACGAGCTCACTATATTATAAACCTGTACTTAATAAATGATAAAAATCATGAACTTGTTGTTATTATTTTCCACTGATATAGTTCAGCACATCTTATAAACAAATTCTGTAGGGGGGACAAAATGCATTTATACCGAGCTATTATATTAGCCGTTCTTTCAAGAGCATGCATTGCTGTGGCGACCATCATCTCGTTTGGTGTTGCTCAGGCTGGAGAATGGCCGGAAAAACCTATACGTCTCATTGTCCCATTCCCGCCAGGAGGAGCAACTGATATTCTGTCACGTCAGGTCGGCCAAAAGTTGAGTGAAAGTTTAAATCAGACAGTGGTGATAGAAAATCGAGGGGGAGCCGGTGGCAATATAGGCACGGGTATTGCCGCTCGAGCTACGCCCGATGGTTATACTTTATTACTTGACCCAGGAAGCACGCTTGCAATCAGTCCGTTGCTTTACAACGAACTGCCTTTTGATCCCATTAAGAGCTTTGCGCCAGTATCGATCTTGGCAGTAACGCCATACGTTCTCGCTGTCCATCCTTCGGTGAAAGCAAAATCGGTCGAGGAGCTGATAGCGTTGATGAAAGCACATCCTGGAGAGCTAACTTATGGCTCTTCCGGCAACGGCCAAATGACGCATCTCGGAGGTGCGCTCTTCAGTATTAAGACGGGTGTATCGATGTTGCATATCCCATACAACGGAGCAGGCCCGTCGATTAATGCCCTAGTTGGCGGCCAAGTCTCGTTGATGTTCGGCAACATGGGGTCATTGTTACCTCATATATCAGGCCACACAGTGGTGCCGCTTGCAGTCACTACTGGGAAGCGTACACCTCTTCTTCCCTCGCTACCTACTATAGCCGAATCGGGGCTTCCGGATTACGAGATCAATGAGTGGTTTGGTATTTTGGCACCTGCAGGAACACCTGAACCGATTATTACAAAACTGAATAGTGTTCTTGCGAAAATTCTCACAGATCCACAAATGGCTGAAAAATTGGCTAAGCAGGGATTCACTCCCATGAGCAGTACTCCGGACGAATTTTCAAAATTGATCCGAGACGATATGGCTAAGTGGGGAAAAGTGATCAAACAGGCGAATATTCGTCAAAATTAGAACCGCAGTGGGCAACCGCACTGCGCGGAAGCCATATATGCAACAACAACGTAGGAGAACTGAATGACTTCAAATGGACAGAGCGGCTTGGGCCTGGATTTTACTTGTAAAGGTCAGCGAGCATTGGTGACAGGAGCCGGCTCCGGTATTGGTCGCGTGATTGCCGAAGCGCTGCTCGATGCACAGGCCCAGGTTTTCGTTTGCGACATTTCCAAAGAACAATTGGACGAATGTAAACGGGAGCTTCCTGGCGTACATGTTATCCAAGCTGACGTATCAAATATCGCACAGGTGGACAATATGTTCGAAGAGATCCAGCGTGTATTCGGCGGTCTGGATATCCTTGTTAACAATGCTGGGGTTGCAGGGCCGGTGGGATTTATCGAAGACAACGACCCGGCTACATGGGAACGAAATATGGATGTGAACATTAATAGTCTGTTTTATTGTTCGCGGCGGGCAGTGCCAATGCTCAAAGCTGCCGGGGGCGGTTCGATAATCAATACTTCTTCGGTTGCCGGACGCATTGGATATCCCAAGCGTGCGGGATATTCAGCCTCGAAATGGGCCGTGGTGGGATTGACTAAAAGTCTTTCGATGGAGCTAGGGCCGTATAACATTCGAGTTAACTCAGTACTGCCAGGAACTGTTGAAGGCGAGCGTCATGTTCGCTTGTATAACGAGCGAGCTAAAGTTCAAGGTATGACATTTGAAGAAGCTGAAGAACTTTATACCCAACAAGTCTCGCTACGCCGTTTTGTTACCGCACGCGATATTGCCGCGGCCGTAGTGTTCTTGTGTGCGCCAGTTTCACGCAATATCTCAGGCCAAGCTCTGGGAGTATGTGGCGATGTGCAGTATATGCGTTAGATAACATTGAGACACACATCATAAGTGCACATCTGCTGCCCAGGCACTGCCAAAAAACATAACTCAATCTTTTTTACAGAGCCTGTATGGGCTTCCATCATGAGCAATTCCTCCAACCCTCTTCCCTCTACAAGCCGCACCACAGAGCGCTTGGCGCAATTTGTAGCGTCTTGTAGATGGGAGGACACTTCCGAAAATGTACGCCACGAAGCAAAGCGCTCGCTTCTAAACTTCTTTGCCGTGACATTGGCTGGATGCAATGATCCAACTCTAAACATAGCTTCCCACACCTACGGTCGGTTTACGAACCGATCAGATGCTACGGTGATAGGGCGTTCTGAACGCACTGACATACTGACCGCTACAACTTTAAATGCGATGAGCGCCAATGTCTACGATTTCGATGATACCCATATTCCAACTATTATTCATCCGACAGCGCCCGTCGCGCCGCCAATTTTAGCCCTGAGTGAAACCACACGGATTACTGGATCAGATTTTCTTCTGGCGTTTTTGCTAGGAGTCGAGGTTGCATGCCGACTTGGGATTGCTATTTCCCCGCGTCATTACACAAGGGGTTGGCACATAACTTCGACTTGTGGTGTCTTTGGCGCAACAATGGCGTCCGGTAGGTTGTTGCACTTGAACGTGCCTCAATTAATATGGGCGATAGGTATCGCATCCAGTCAAGCGTCAGGACTGGTGGAGTGCCTTGGAACTATGGCTAAGAGCATAGGTATCGGAAATTCGGCACGCAATGGGCTAATTTCGGCATTACTGGCGCAAGAAAACTTTGATGGCCCGGCTCACGCGCTGGAAGGTGCGAAGGGATTTCTTTATGTGTTCGATGACGAACCGGATATTTCCGGTATAGTCGACAATCTTGGCTCGACTTGGGAAATTCAAAAAAATACGTATAAACCATATCCATGCGGCGTGGTATTGAATCCCGTGGTTGAGGCATGTTTGGCATTGTCAGATAGTATTGAGGGAAAACATGACCTGTCTCAGCGAATTGAATCAGTTGTACTTACTGGGCATCCACTATTGCGGCAGCGTACCGACCGCCTCAACATTCAGACAGGCCGTGAATCTCAGGTTAGCGCCCAACATGCTGTTGCTGTTGCTTTGACCCGCGGCACCGCCGGACTCAATGATTTTTCCGATGATGCGGTTGCGGATCCGGCTTTGCGCGCATTGCGAGGGCTCGTCCATTTCCAGGATGACCAGAATATGTCTCTAGACTCGGCCCATGTTGTGGTCAACTTCCACGAAGAGCTGCCCGCATTGGAGTTCTCCGTGGACATAGCTCGTGGCGCCCTACTCCGTCCCCTCAGTGATCAGGATCTGGAAACCAAATTGCGTGAACTTTGTCGTTATGGTAAATCTGGTTGCAACCAAGAAAAATTAATCGATTCAGTATGGTCCTTAGAGAAGCTCGATGATGTAAGTACGCTACTAAGAATCACGGCCAGTCATGCACACTCACGTTTTGCCTGAGGTCCCAAAAAACGCAAAGGGCTGTCTATTAATAATTATGGACTGTCCCATACTCTATTAGTATTTGGCCACTCTATTTAGAGCGGCCAAATGCCGCTACATAAGCGCTATCAATGGCTTCTTTGCTTTTTCCCGCACGTAACGCATCACCAATCACTGTTACAGTCTGTCCAGCTCCTACCCATTGCCGGTATTTCTGTCCAGTGGGCTTACGAGCTTTATAATAAAACCAATTCCTTAGTGATCGATAAGCAAACAACTTACGTGCAACCCATGATTTCCCCCAGTTTCTGTTGAGTATAAATGTGATTATTCCATTCATGCCGAGCCGATAACGCGCTCCTGTCGCAATAACGACACGATCAAAGTCTCGCAAAATTTCTGGCCGACGTTCAATATCCACATCATACAAAAAGGTGACGTTACGGTGGCGACAGAGCCTTTCTAGTTCTTGAATATATTGATTCAGTGAGTCTTGATTTGCCACAACCTCCTGGAACTTCGGTGCTTTTCCAGCCAGACAAAATGCCCCACCAGGCGATTTCGTCCGCTCTATTACTGTAACGTGGTTGAACTTCGCTACCAGCGAAGCGTACGAAAGACCAGCGGGCCCAGCACCAAGGACGCAAATTCGTTCATTCCGCACGGCAATATCATGCATCGGAAATTGTAATTCATGAGCAGCGGCTGGGTTTACTAGACATTCCAATTGACGACCACTGCGCATATCATTCACACAGGTGTTACAGGACAAACAACGCCTAATTGGCGTTCCATTTTGTACGTTGTTAACCCAGTCTGGATCAGCAAGCAAGCTGCGACCCAAAGCGATAAAATCAGCACTTCCGGATTCGATCGCCTCGACCGCTAATTTTGGTGTACCGAGACGACCGACTGCAATCACTGGCACATTAACTTCTCGTTTTATGCGCGCTGCGTAATGAAGAAAAGTAGCTTCAGGGTATGCCATGGGTGGGATCATAACTTCTGCGGAAGGTAAAGAACGATAGTGCGCAGCGCTCACGTGGATCGCGTCAGCACCCGCTTGTGCCGCCCACTTAGCGACCTGGATTGCTTCAGTAAATGTCAGCCCTTCGGGAAAGAAATCATCGGCACTCAAGCGATAAATAACAGCGAAGTCTGGTAGTTCCGATTTGATACGACTCAAAATTTCAAGACTAAATCGACTTCTATTTTCAAGTTCCCCTCCGTATTCATCATTCCGGTTGTTTTCTTTTGGACATAAAAACTGGGATAACAGGTAGCCGTGTGCACCGTGAATCTCTATACAGTCGAACCCGGCAGCCCGTGCTCGGTGAGCGGCGTCGACAAATGCCTGAACGGTTTGAGAAATTCGACTTAAACTCATTTCCAACGGAATTATAGTTTCCGCTGTTACCTCATACACATCATGTGGCACTCTAGATGGTGCGATGGGTGTCTCGCCACAGATATCTTCGCGCGTATGACCACCAGCATGCCCTAGCTGAATTGAGACTTTAGATCCACATTGATGGAGCGTATCCACCAAGCGCCGCAGGCCAGGAAGGAATCGATCATCATAAATACCCAGTTCATTGGCACGATGCCTCCCAGCACGTTCAGGAGATGCCATTTCCACGGTAACTAATCCCACTCCACCTGCCGCCCTGGTAGAAAAATACGCGACAGATGCATCGGTGACAAATCCTTCATCGGTTGCCAGTCTTGTTGTCATCGGTGCCATGATGATACGGTTTTTGAGCACCATGTTGCCGATGCTCCCGGCCGTGAATAGAGCTTTCATTATATTTTGACCGATGCGCCATCGCGCTGCACACCAGATTGTTCGAGTGCTTTTTTAATAGCTGCAATGTCTGATTCGCGTGGAGTTACTAGCGGAGGGCGAACGGCCGCGCAAGGAATTCGGCCCAGCATGGTGAGTGCCTGCTTCATTCGATTATGCATATCGATGAAGGGATCTGCATAAAAAGACTTAGCCAATGGATAAATCCGTTCATGTGCCGCACGCGCGCGGACCATGTCATCCGCTTGGACCGCCTGCCAGAGTTCGACCTGCAAATCGGCAATAACGCTTCCCGATCCTGATAGCACGCCGTTGCATCCCAAGACAAGTGAACTAAAAAGCCATGCACTATGCGTCGTAAGGACGTTAACTGGGCGAGGTAGGTTCTGTAGGATACGAATATGCTGTTCGTGCTGCACGACATTATTGCACCAGTCTTTTATCGCCTTAATTGTCGGTACTTTATCTACAATATTCAGCAACGTATCAATGGGATAACCTAGTCCACCCGCAAGAGGGTACTGAAAACAGATAATGGGTAAGTCTGTCGCGTCTGCTATAGTCTTGAAATGAGTAAGCGCTATTTCGGGACGACTATGTGCTCCCAATGAAAAAGGTTCTGGCGGAAAAACGAGAAGACATGATGCCCCTCCCTTTTCCGCCATACGAGCAATACGCGCAGCTTCGAGGCTTCCTGCTGCAAAAACGCCATTGATGACAGGAATACGGCTCCCCACTTCATCCATAGTGATTGCCAATACTCGCTCTTGTTCCTCGAATGAACACGAACTGACTTCAGTGGAATGGGCATTGATTGTAATGGCTGAAATCCCTTCTACATTGACTACGTCTTGAAGATGTCCACGATAAGCAGTTTCGTCTATCGTTAAATCTTCTTTGAATGGCAGGAGACACGCTGGAATAACGCCTTCAGGTGTGAACCCCTTCACTTGGTTTGCCATATGTTTCACCTCTTCGTCATAGAAATGTCAATTAACGAGCAAATTGCTCGCATCAGTCAATATTAGAACCAACTTATATGATAAGCACAATCACATTATTCCTAATTATTATTAATCAAATAGTTTATAATTGATCAGTTGCAATGAAGGAGCCAAAATGCGTAATATCACACTTAGACAAGTTGAAGGATTTCTCGCTGCTGCCGATTCTCTTTCCTTTGTTCGGGCAGCGGAGATGCTTTATGTTACGCCTCCTGCCTTTTCTCAGCTTATACGAGAACTTGAAATAGGTCTTGGCGTACGTCTATTCGATCGGACGACTCGTCGAGTTATATTGACTCCTGCTGGCGCATTGCTTCGACACCGAATGAAGCGCGGCATGTTAGAAATCGATGAGGCATGCAAAGAGGCTAAAGCGATTGCCCAAGTGGAGCGTGGTCATTTGTCCATATCAACCCTCCCATCTCTAGCAATCGGAATAGTCATGCAAACGCTTGCGGAAATGCGTGCTCGCTCTCCTGCGCTAACTATTAGCCTACACGAAGACCACAATAGCCTATTGTTGGAACGACTTGTTCAGGGAGAAGATGACTTTGCCTTGTGTGCGTATGCTGACGAAATACACGATCTAACGTTTAATGAATTGTTTCGCGAGGAACTTATTGCTGTTGTTCCCAAACAGAATAAACTGGCGCAACGAATGACTCTGGATTGGCCCTCGATAAAAGATGAAGTATTGGTCCTAACGAGAACAAACACCAGTATTCGCGCCCTAGTGGACGACGCACTTGCCCAAAACGGGATCACTAAACGCACTGAATATGAAACGGCAAACATGTTTACAGCATTGAGCATGGTCCGCGCCGGGTTTGGAATCACCATTCTTCCTTTGACAGTACTATCTGAAATCAATATGAGCGGTTTGGAGTGGCGCCGTCTATTAAATCCCACGCTCTGGCGCCGTATCGGCAGTTGCAGGCGTAACGACCGTACATTATCGCCTTCAGCGATACAATTTGAACAATTGCTTGGTGAATTAATCAGCCGCTATCCAGAAGGTATATTGACGGCACCTGAAACGTGTGTAGAAGCGAACAAACAGCTTTGAGCGACATATCAACATAGCCCGCTGCACCATATTTACCCACACTCCAGCGTCCGTGGCCGCAGCATTCATAGCCTCAATGCCGAGTTCGCAATTATCTTCGTTCGGCCGTCTAACCCTCAAAGGTTGAGAGCTGCTTTTTTTACCTAAGAACTACACAAAACATTTGATGCTGTATAGTTACTGAATCCGCATTCGATCACAAAAATTTTTAGGATCACGTCCTGTCGAAATACCTCCTTGCGAGGAGACTATGTGAGAATAAAAAAACGTTCGATTGAATATTTTCGCTACTGGCAGCGCTGCTGCTGAGTGTAAATGTTTCAGTGATGGGCGCAAACGACTATCCGTTGAAGCCGTTAAAAATAGTCGTTTAACTGCAGCTGGTGGTGCTAGTGATATTACTGCTCGTCTTATCGGTGACGAACTTGGCAGGCAGTTTAAACTCCCTGTTGCAGTAGAAAACAAGCCCGGTGCTCTGGTACGATCGCAGCACGCTATGTCGCTGACGCGCCCGCAGAAGACTACACTCAGTTTTTTGGTACTGAGTCTACGCATGTTGTAGCGCCTCTCATGCTAAAAAATATTGCATATGACCCGGTAAAGGATTTTACGCCATTAATGTTTGACATTGAGTGCGGCAAGAATAACTTCAATCAGTACGCTGACATTGACGTTGGGTTAGTATCTGCCCCTGATAAAGTAGGTTGCTTAGAAGTATGCAAGTCGGTGCTGGCGTTAGCCGCCTGAGCTGTCGCGATTGGCAATAGTCTTTTAGGCGACGGGTATGGCACTTGTGTTACTCGCCGCTGAGCCATAGCTTTTTTTAAATAGGAACAAATAATCACTTAATTTGGTCCATAACCACACCACCTCCAAGAACCTTATAGAGCGTCACCCGATTCGTCAGATCACTCAGTAGCAGGCTCAACTGGTTTTTCTGAGCGCTGTAGAGCGTGCGTTGAGCATCCAGGGCGTCCAGATATCCGTCCATGCCACTTCGATAACGCGCATCAGCAAGCCGATAAGCCGAACTCCCGGCAGCTACCAACGCTTTCTGGGCGTCGATCTGTTCCTGCATTGTGCTGCGGATGGCTAGTGCATCGGCCACCTCGCGGAACGCAGTCTGGATCGTTTTTTCGTAATCGGCCACCGCTATGTCCCGTTCCGCTTCAGAGGATTTTAACGACGCGTTCAGATTGCCCGCCGTAAAAATCGGAATGCTTACCGATGGAATGAACGACCAGGTTCGATTCGCACCGCTAAAAAGATTCGATAACTGATCACTACTTTGTCCACCGGAAACCGTCAGTGAAATGATCGGAAAGAATGCCGCTCGAGCCGCGCCGATCTCGGCATTGGCCGCCTTCAGGGAGTGTTCGGCCGAGACGACATCCGGCCGATCGAGCAGTACCGTCGAATTCAGGCTGGCAGGGATCTGGGCTAGCGCAACGGCATTGGCAGCGGTGGCGTCGGGCAACAGATTGTCAGGAACACTCGTGCCGACCACCAGTTCCAGCGCATTGCGATCTTGCTCAATCTGCGCCCTTTGCTGGGCGACATCGGAACGCGCACTTTCAACTGTCATGCGGACCTGTGCCAGATCCAAACCGGAGATTGCCCCTTCTTTGTGGCGCGCTTCGCTCAGCGCCAGCGTTCTTTGCTGACTGGCCAGGGTGTCACTCGCCAGCTTAAGCAATTGCCGGTTGGTCGCCAGCGAGAGCCAGTCTCCGGCGACTTCGGCAATCAGACTCAGTTGCGTGCTGCGCCGGGTTTCTTCCGTGGCAAAGAAGGTTTCCAGCGCCTGATCGTTCAGACTGCGTACTCTTCCGAAGATATCCAGTTCATAACTGCTGAAACCAATTTCCGCCGAGTACTGCCGGCCTACCCCGGCTTCACCTGTCATGCTGGTCGATGCAGCGCTGCGGGATGTGGTCTGCGACGCACTGGCGCTCACGGACGGAAGTGACTCCGAACGCCGAACACGATACTGGGCACGAGCTTTTTCAATGTTCAGAACAGATACCCGCAAGTCGCGATTATGCTCAAGCGCCAGTGTAATAACCTGGCGCAAGCGCTCATCCCTGAAAAAGGACTGCCAGCTGATGCTGGTCAGCGGCTGGGCAGCTCCCTTCTCTGCCTCCCTCGCGGCGGCCTGATTGCGCCACTGGGCGGCCACGGGCATGGAGGGACGCTCATAATCTGGTGCCAGGCTCATGCAGCCGGTCAGCAATAACGTACTTACCAATACGATCATGGAGAGTCGTTTTTTCATCATATTTCTTCTTGTGCAATAGTCAGGTGAGCGTGTTTCTTGCGCTCCGGAAAGAGCGAGCGTATCAGGACATAGAATAACGGAACAAAGAAGATGCCTAGCAAAGTAGAAATCAGCGTCCCGCCCAGCACTCCCGTTCCCAATGAATGTCTTGCGCCGGAGCCTGCACCCGTGCCTACCACCATGGGCAGGACGCCAAGCATGAAGGCGAGCGAGGTCATGATGATCGGCCGAAGACGCATGCTCGCTGCCTTTAGGGTTGCTCGCAAAACGGATCGTCCCTGCTGCTCCAGATCTCTGGCAAATTCCACGATCAAAATACCGTTCTTAGCGGCCAGTCCCATCGTGGCAAGAAGGCCAACCTGGAAGTAAATGTCGCTACTGAGCCCGCGCAATGTCGTGGCGAGCACCGCCCCCAGTACCCCGACAGGTACCGCGAGCATCACCGCGGCAGGAATGGTCCAGCTTTCATACAACGCTGCCAGACACAGAAAGACAAACATGATCGTCGCTGCGTAAAGCATCCAAGCCTGCGTTCCCGAGGCCTGTTCCTGGTATGACATGCCCGACCACGCATAACTGTATCCGCCATCAATACCGGAAACCAGCGACGATATGGTATCCATTGCGACACCGGAACTGACGCCACTGGCCGCATCTCCGGTAATTTCCATGGCTTCGACGCCATTGAACCGGTTAATGATCTGCGGTGCATAAGACCAGCGGCCCTTGGCAAATTCCGAGAATGGCACCATGTCTCCGTTTGAGTTGCGAACCTGCCATCGGTCGATATCCTGCGGCAGCATTCGCGCGGTAACCTCTCCCTGCACGTACACGCGCTTCACACGACTGTTATGAACAAAATCGTTGACGTAGCTGCCGCCCAGCACTGTGGTCAGCGTACTGTTGATGTCACTGAGGCCAAGATCCAGCGCCCTGGCCTTCCTGTCATCCAGATCCAGTTTGAACGTGGGCGCATCGTCCAGGCCATTAAACCTGACATTCGCCAGATTGCTGTCCTTGTTTGCCAGCGCGAGCAGTTGCTGCCTGGCTTCCACCAGTTTCTCATGACCATTGCCACTCAGGTCCTGCAGGTGCAGAGTAAAGCCCGAACTGTTACCGAGGCCAGGAATAGCGGCAGGCATAATGACAAATACCTGTGCATCGCGCATCAGCGAAGAAATTTCCATCGTCAGTCCCATTGAGATCTGCTCGGCCGACTGGTCACGGTCTGCCCAGTCTTTGAGCCTGACAAAGCCCATGCCCGAGTTCTGACTGCTACCGGCCGTACTGAAGCCTGCCACCGAAAATACGCTTTCCACGCCGGGCTGTTTCCGTATATAGTCTGTTGCCTTCTGCATAGACTCAAGGGTTCGCTCCTGGGTGGCACCGGGCGGGGTATTGAACATCACCATCAGCATTCCCTGGTCCTCCTGGGGGAGGAAGGACGAAGGCAACCTCAGGAAAAGCAGTCCCATGAGGACGATCATGCAAAGATAGGTCAGCATTCCGAGTTTGCGATGCCTGATTACCCGTCCCACGCCTTTCTGATACCGGGCGGCATTGCGATCGAAATACTGATTGAACCAGGCAAAGAATCTTCCCAGCGGTCCCCGACCCGAGACCTGCCCTCCCTGATGAACCGGCTTGAGAATCGTGGCACATAACGCCGGGCTCAGGGTCAGGGCAACAATGACCGAAAGAATCATGGCGGCCGAAATAGTGACCGCAAACTGCCTGTAGATTTCGCCGGTGGACCCGCCAAAGAACGCCATGGGTATGAAGACGGCCGTCAGCACCATGGCAATCCCCACCAGTGCCCCCGTGATCTGCTTCATGGACTTGCTGGCGGCTTCAAGCGGCGATAGCCCCTCTTCCGACATGACGCGCTCAACGTTTTCCACGACCACGATGGCGTCATCCACCAGCAGACCAATGGCAAGCACCATGGCAAAAAGCGTTAGCGTATTGATCGAATACCCCAGCAGCGACAGCACGCCAAACGTACCCATCAGGACAACCGGCACCGCCACGACGGGAATCAGCGTGGCGCGCCAGTTCTGCAGGAAGAGGTACATGATCACCACCACCAGCGCAATCGCCTCGGCCAGGGTTTTGACCACTTCCGTGATCGACAGGCTGACGAAAGGCGTCGTATCGTAAGCGATACTGTAGGTCAGGCCACTGGGAAAATGCTCGCTCAATTCCTGCAGCCTGGTCTTGACTGCCTTGGATACATCCAGGGCATTGGCGCCCGGAGCCAGCTCCAGCCCCATACCGGACGCCGGCTTCCCATTGAATTTGGAAACGGATGAATAGTCCTGTGATCCCATTTCCACAGTCGCCACGTCGCGCAACGTCACAATCGCGCCATCAGAATCAGACTTCAGGACAATCTCTTCAAACTGCTGTGGCGTCTGCAGCCGGCTGCGCGAGCTGACCGTCGCATTCAGCTGCTGCCCCTTGGAGGCAGGAACACCTCCCAGCTCACCAGAGGACACATCCGCATTCTGCGCCTCGATCTCAGTGATCACATCTGAAGTATTCAGTTTGTAATGGCTCATTTTCTCGGGATCAAGCCATATTCGCATCGCGTATTCAGAGCCGAATACATTGGCGTTACCCACCCCGTCGATCCTGCTGATCGGGTCCTGGATGGTCGACGCCATATAATCTGAAATGTCCGTCGCGTCCATACTCCCGTCCTCAGACAGAAAAGCAAGGACCATGAACATGCTGCCCTGATTGGACTTGGACACGGTCACCCCTTCCTGCTGGACAGCCTGGGGGAGCATCGAATTGGCCTGCGAAACCTTGTTCTGCACCTGCACCTGCGCGGTGTCAGGGTTGGTTCCCGATGCGAAGGTCAGCGTTAACTGCGCATTTCCTGTCGAGCTGCTGGACGTCATATAAAGCAGGTTGTCCAGGCCCGTCATTTGCTGCTCCAGCACCTGGGTGACCGAATTCTGGACGGTATCGGCGTTGGCGCCCGTATAGGTCGCACGGATAGAGATTGAGGGGGGAGCAATATCCGGATACTGTTCGATCGGCAGGGAGAAGATTGAAATCAGCCCGCCAAACGTAATAACAATTGAAATCACCCAGGCAAAAATGGGCCGGTTGATGAAAAATTGAGCCATGACTGTATTTGATACCTGGTTATTTATCGTGCGAGGTGATTCCGGCTATCGCCGTGGACGAGGCTTCGGCGGGATCGGTGTAAGACACGCTTTTAGCGATCTCAGCGGTCCTGACGGTATCTCCGCTTTTGATTTTTTGCGTTCCCTCCACAACAATCCGTTCTCCGGCCTTGACGCCGGAGGACACGACCCAACGATCTCCCACGGCTTGACCCAGCTGCAATGCCCTTTGTTCCACCTTGCCCGCGTCGTCCACAACCCACGCTGTGGCCTCACCTTTGTTGTTACGGCTCACAGCCTTCTGGGGAACCAGCAAAGCCTGCTCATTGATTGCCATGGCAAGCCTGGTTTTGACATACATGCCTGGCAACAAATCACCATCGGGGTTGGAAATCACCGCCCGGATTTTCACAGTCCCTGTCGTCTCATCCACTTCGGAGGCCACCACTTCCATCGTGCCGGGATGGCTATATTCACTGCCGTCCTCAAGCACCAGGGTGACCGGAACTTTGCCTTCGACGGACTTCAACTTGCCGTCTTTGACCAGTTTGCGCAGATGCAGCAGGGATGATGCCGACTGTGTGACATCCACGTACATGGGATCAAGTTGGTTGATTTTGGTGAGTGCTGTCGTCTGGTCGGCCGTCAGAAGTGCGCCTTCCGTATAGGTGGAAGTGCCGACAATGCCGGAGATAGGCGCCCGGATTTTTGTGTATTGCAGGTTGATGCGAGCCTGTTCCATATCCGCCCTGGCAATGAGCACGGCGGCCTCTGCTTTTTTTAACGTCGCGGCAGCGTCGTCGCCATCCTGCTTGCTGGCAGCATCCATGGCCATCAGTCTTTTGGTGCGTGCCGCGTTGGGTTTGGCAGACAGCAGATCGCCCTGCGCCTGCGCCAGGGTTCCTTTGGCACTGTCATAGCTTGCCTGGTAAGAGGCAGCATCAATCTCGTAAAGGATATCCCCCGCCTTCACCTCGCTTCCCTCGGTAAAGAGGCGCTTGCGCAGAATACCGCCCACCTGGGGACGAACTTCCGAGGACTGATACGCCCGCGTGCGACCTGGGAGTTCATTGGAGACGGCCAGACTTTCGCTTTTGACCGTCGTGACGCCCACTTCCACTTGCGGGTTCGCCGGCAATTGGGGCTTTTCTGTACATGCGGACAGCGAAAAAAGCACGCCAATTGCACATACCATGGCCCAACGGCGATACTGGAGGCACCGGATAACTTGCATAACCTGATCTCTATTTCATTTTTAATATGCGTATCGTAAAAATCAAATGTGAGCAAAATATGAAGAATCGGTTTCTCCGGGTTTGCGCCTCTGGCTTTGCCCGCCGTCATCGCTATACTGCCAGTTCGGACATTATTATTTTTACCAATCAATGAAAATCAGTCTGACGATCAAACTATTCCTTGCCGTACTGACCGTTTGTGCTGCCGTCATGGTCATACAGGCAATGGCGATGCGCTACAGTTTTGAGCATGGTTTTCTCGGCTATCTGAACGATCAGGGTCGCCAGAGCATGAACGAATCGCGCCCGTTACTTAAAACCGCCTATAGAAAACACCAGAACTGGGACTTTCTGCACAACAACCTGAAAGCGTGGATCGAAACGCTGAGACCGCCTCTCACCTCAAAGCAGGTTTTGGCAGGTCCGTCTGCAGCGGATCAGTCGGGCGCCATTGTGCGGATGGGGTTGCTGGACGACAAGCTTTCCTGGATCGCGGGTAACCCGTCCGTCAATAAAGATTCCATCCGTGAGCCCATCCAGGTTGATGGAAAAACAGTCGGCTGGCTTGCCATGGTACCGTTTGAAAATGTACTGGCGCCTGGTGAATCCCGTTTCCTGGAGTCACAGCTACACGTCATGATGCTGATCGCGACGATTTCAGTCATCATCGTGGCCCTCTTCACCTTTCTGATTGCAAGAACTGTTCTGGAAAGAATCCGCAACCTGGCAACGGCAACACACGCGCTGGCCCAGGGCAACTATGCCCCCCGAATTGCGCCGGGCGCACAGGACGAGCTGGGTGCCTTGGCAGACGACTTCAACCGGATGGCACAGACAATGGAGAATAATGAACGTACCAGACGGGCATTTATGGCTGATATTTCACATGAATTGCGGACACCTCTGGCGGTGGTACAGGCAGAAATCGAGGCGATCCAGGATAAAATCCGCAGCCCGAGCGCGGAATCCCTGTCGGTGATGCATCATGAAGTTCTTCAGCTGAACAAACTGATCGGCGATCTGCATGCCCTGACGCTGGCGGATACAGGAACGCAACAATACAGAATGGTATCCCTTGATCTTGCATCGCTAGTGAGACATTCAGCAGCAAGCATGCATCGCCGGTTCCAGAATGCAAATCTGTCATTGCAGATTGATGTTCCGGCCACGCCTTTGTGTTTTCATGGAGATGAAAGTCGCCTGCTGCAGCTGTTCTCCAATCTTCTTGAAAATTCTCTCAGATACACCGATACAGGCGGGAAGATTATGATCACGGGAGCGCAGCAAGCGGATACGATCACGATTGTTATTTCCGACAGCGCGCCGGGCGTAGACCCCGACAAACTCGAGCATCTTTTTGAACGGTTCTATCGTATTGAAGGTTCCCGCAGCAGAGCCAGTGGTGGCAGCGGCCTGGGCCTGGCGATCTGCCGTAATATTGTTGCCGCTCACAAGGGGAAAATCTGGGCGCGAGCTTCCGCCCTGGGTGGAATTGAGATCCATATACAATTTCCGACGATTTGAAAGAGACGCCGGCATATGAACGAGAATACGTTATCAACTCAAGGCCATGTTCTGATCATTGAAGATGAACCTCGGCTCGCCGCGGTGCTCGGAGACTACCTAGGCGCTTCCGGTTACACGCACCACTGGGTCAGTAACGGGCTGGATGCGGTGGCTGCCTTTCATGCTGAGAAACCGGATCTGGTGCTGCTCGACCTGATGCTGCCTGGCAGGGGCGGCATGGATATTTGCAGAGAATTGCGCCTGAACAGTCAGACGCCGATTATCATGATTACGGCGTTAGTCGAGGAAATAGACCGGCTGATCGGACTGGAGACTGGCGCTGACGACTATATATGCAAGCCGTTCAGTCCGCGCGAGGTTGTCGCCCGAATCAACGCCGTGCTGCGACGGTACCGCTATGTTCCCACCGTCGAAAAATCAGGCGTCCTGATGGTGGATGAAACGTCTTACCGGGCATCGGTACACGGCAAGGAATTGGATCTGACTCCCATCGAATTTAATCTATTGCTTTTTTTCTACCAGGCCCAGGGCAGAGTGTTTTCCCGAGACCAGGTTCTGGCGCAGATTTACCCCGACCACAGGATCGTCACCGATCGCACCGTGGACACACATGTGAAAAATCTTCGTAAGAAACTTGCCGAAGCCGGAGGCCGTGAAGAATGGATAGTCTCCATTTATGGAGTGGGGTACAAAATGGAATGCATAACATAAGGCGATCTGTCCTGTAGCACTTGTTGTCTAGGCAAATTTGGTGTACTGGCCAATGCGGTTATCCGGCGCACTTGAGTCGGTCAACAATGGCGGTTTCAGGCTGTGTCAAAAGGTCTTGCCTGCGCAAACGGCACGAGATAATCGTTGTACGCTGCCTCTTCAAGAATATTCAAGTTACTCATTGACGCAACTCGGAATGACTGGGTGTGCAATTCATACATCGTAGAGGTGGAGGTAGAACGCAGCGTATCCACTAAAAAAGGAGCCGTGAAGGCGCCGCACTATAGATCATCATATCAGCAACAGAAATTCGCCTCCACTAAAGCTAAGACTTATAGCAACCAATCTTACTCCACCGCTCCTCTAGTATTCACAAAAACAGAATAAATGGAATGACTGCTCGCCATAAACAAGCGATTGTTATCGGTTCCACCGAAGCAAAGATTAGCGCAACGCTCTGGAAGGTGTATATGCCCGATCGCTTTGCCAGTGGGATCGAATACCATAACACCGTCCAGTGTTACGGAATCAACACCGGGAACCCCACTACTGCCCCAACCAGCCCAGATGTTTCCATCCTTGTCGCACTTAATTCCATCAAGTGCGCCAGCTCCGTCAACATCGAGAAATTTTTCCTTATTGCTTACAGTGTTATCTTCACCGACCGTATAGACCCATAAAATTCTATCAGGCTTGGCGCGACCTTCTACAACATACAATTTTTTCTCATCAGGAGAAAAACATAGCCCGTTTGGGCCTGCCAAATCATCGATAACACGATGCACTGCGCCTGTTTTGTCGTCAATACGATATACTGCGTGTGGCAATTCCTGTTTTGCTATTCGTCCTTCATAATCGTTGCTTAACTGAAATGGCGGATCTGTAAACCAGATCGTCCCGTCTCTTTTGCAGACAATGTCATTAGGGGAGTTATACGGCTTCCCTTCAAAGTTATCCGTCATAGTGGTAACATGACCGCTATATTCGGTACGGCTAATGCGTCTGGTCACAGCGCCCTCACAAGTGAGCAGCCGTCCATTCCTATCTCTTGCATTACCATTCGGATAATTGGCTGGTTTGCGAAAAACAGATGTCTTACCCGTTGCTTCATCCCAACGAATAATCTGATTATTAGCTACGTCACTGACCAGCAAGTAGTTTCCATCGCCGACCCAGACAGGCCCTTCGAGCCAACGAAACCCGGTAGCAAGTCTCTCTATGCTTGAATTGAAGATCCGATACTTAGTAAACGAGGGATCAAGCACTTCAATATTGAGATCAGGATATCTCAATGACTCTGACCATTGTGCGTGTACGATCCCTGAACTTGCCAATGCGGACAGCGCAAGACTGTTCTTGATGAATTTCCGTCGAAAATCCAGCTTGCTATTTATCTGTAATTTCTCCATGTCGTCTCCTTTATAATTTCATTACCAGCATAATATGGCTAATGCTATACGGGTGTTACCGGCTGTCTGTTCGAAAACCAGCAGTCAAGATTTTTAAGAACCAATTCGGCCATCGCTTGTCGTGTTTCATAGGTTGCACTACCGATATGAGGCAATAAGACAACCTGGTCCATCCCGCATAAAGCATCGCTCACCATCGGCTCATGTTCATAAACATCAAGACCAGCCCCGGCAATCTGCCCTGTTTCAAGAGCGGCAATAAGAGCGGCTTCCTCCACAACACTGCCCCGTGCAACATTTATCAAAATGGCATTTGACGGCATCGCTGCAAACACCTGGGCATTGACGAGATGATGTGTGCGAGGTCCTCCCGGCACGCATATCACCAAAATATCGGACTCGTGGGCAAGTGAGACCAAATCATCATAATACCGGTAATGAGCGGGAAGATCTTGTCGCAGTTTTCTGTTGTGATATAGGATTGTCACGCCAAAAGCTTCAGCGCGCTTAGCAATCTCCTGTCCAATATTGCCCATTCCGACAATACCACAGCGCTGTCCGGCAAGTTTGCGACCAAGTCCAAAATTTTCATGCTCCCATTGACCAGCACGAACGAATCGATCTGCTTCGCATATCCGGCGAGATACAGCCAACATCAATCCAAGTGCGGTCTCGGCAACACAATCGTCAAGGACACCAGGCGTGTTAGTTACCACAACAGACTGGGCCCTGGCAGCGCGCAAATCGATAGCATCAAAGCCCACACTAAAACTCGCAATGATTTCCAGATTCGGTAAATTGTCGATGAGAGACCGATTGGCACCCACGCGACCGGTGGTCACAACCGCACGGAATCCAGAACCATTAGCAGCTAACCATGCGTTAGGATATTCCTCTTTCCAGAGGGGATAAACCTCATACTGACTCTCTATTCTCTGCATGAGTTCCAGCGGAACCGGCGCGGCTACCAGCACACGCGGCTTCCCATCTTGCATATCCCGTGTTTTCATGATGTCAGAATCAATTGTAGAGTTAGTTTCGATGCCCGGAAATTGAGCCTCCGGGATGTACGAGATTTGCCGAGTACAAGTCAGGGTTGTTTACCGAATTCTTCAAATTCTGCACGCCAGCCAATTGCCTGTTCAGAAAGCGAAAATCCCAGCCCGGGGCGATCGGAAACATACATCCGCCCATCCTTGAGTTGCATTTGTTCATTGAACATTGGGCCTAACCACTCAAAATGCTCCAACCACGGTTCAATTGGATATGCCGCCGCCAAATGTAAATGAATCTCCATGGCGAAATGGGGAGCTAATTTTCGTCCTTTAAATGCGCCTAGCGCCATAATCTCCAGAAATGGCGTGATACCACCAACCCGTGGGGCATCCGGTTGAATGAAATCACTTCCCTCTGAAAAAATAAGTTGCGCATGTTCGCCTGCACTTGTGAGCATTTCACCGGTGGCAATAGCCGTATCAAATCGAGAAGCCAACAATGCGTGTCCTTCAAAATCGTACGCATCCAGCGGTTCTTCGATCCAGGTCAGGTCAAATCCTTCGAAGGCACGGCACGCGCGCGTCGCTTTCTGGCGATCCCATTGCTGGTTGGCGTCGACCATCAGCGGAAATTCGTCACCGAGCAGCTTGCGCACTTCGCCGACCCGCTGAATATCAATCGTAAGATCCGGTTGTCCAACTTTGAGCTTGATGCCGCCGATGCCGCTCTGGCGTGAAATCTCGACATTCTTGAGCACTTGTTCGAGCGGTGTGTGTAGGTAGCCACCTGATGTGTTGTAACATTGAACTGAATCACGATGAGCACCCAGCAGCTTTGCCAAAGGCAGGCCCGCCCGTTTGGCCTTCAGGTCCCATAACGCAATATCAAATGGCGCAATCGCCTGGGTTGTCAGTCCGCTACGCCCCATAGACGCGCCCGCCCATAGTAATTTAGTGAAAATACGAGATATATCACTGGGATCTTCGCCCAGTAGATTGGGAGCGATCTCCTTCGCATGTGCATACATTCCTGGACCACCCGCTCGTTTGGAATAGCCAAAGCCGATTCCATCGTGACCATCACGCGTACGAATTTCCGCAAAAATAAATGCAATTTCTGTCAGCGGTTTTTGACGGCCGGTCAGAACTTTTGCGTCCGAAACTGGAGTCGTCAGCGGAAGATAAATGAGTGATACTTTCACCCACTCGATACGATCACCAGTATCTGCCGCCGTAGGGCTATTCTCGGCAACCTTGGCATAGGAAACAATATTGGACTCTACAGCCATTTTAAATATCCTTGAACAAAAACAATTGATGAAAATAGACTCAGGCCAGCAATAAGCTGATCCTGAAATTGGGAGTTCGAAATGACGCTCTATTGGAATTTAATTCCCGACTTCTTGATAACGTCGATCCAATGATCGATCTCTTGATTGACGAAGTGGCTATATTCTTTGGATGTAGAAGCGACAACCACAAAACCCATGGATTCAAGTCGTTCCCTTGCCTCTGGCTGCGAAAATGCCTTGCGCATCGCCGTCTCCAGCTTTGTAATAATGGCTTGTGGTGTTCCGGCCGGTGCTGACAAGCCAGTCCAGGATACCGCTGCAAAACCTGGGTAACCGGATTCAGCGACCGTAGGAACGTCGGGATAAAGAGGATTGCGCTCTGCACTTGTTACCACCAAGGCACGCAATTTTCCCGATTTAACATGAGGATAAGCAGCGTCTTGATTGGTGAACATGCCAGGCACCTGATTGGCCAAAACATCATTAAGCGCAGGCGCACCACCACGGTACGGGATACCGACAATGTCAATGTCTGCGGCCTGTTTCAAAAACTCGCTGGACAGATGTCCTGAGGAGGCATTCACTTGTCCGTAGCTGAATTTACCCGGATTCGCTTTAGCATAAGCGATAAACTCCTTGAATGTTTTGGCAGGAAAGGCGGGATTTACAACCAGTACATTTGGGCCCGCTGCCAATTGCGAGATATGAATAAAATCTTTCTTGGAGTCATAACTGGGCTTGGGCGAATACCCGTGCAAAATTGCATTGCTGCCAATTCCAGAAAGCAGTAATGTATAACCATCCGGTTTTGCCCGCGCCGCTTCTGTCGTTCCTATAACTCCTCCAGCCCCGCCCTTGTTCTCTACAACGAACTGCTGACCTAACTGTTTACTCAGTTGTTCAGCCATCAGTCTGCCCATAATGTCGCTCGTCCCACCAGGAGGAAAAGGCACAATAATGCGAACGGGACGATTAGGATAGCTCTCGGCCTGAGCGAAAGTAACACCACTCGTTACCGATAAGGCAATACCGCAGGCTATCGATGCGAATGCTCGAATCAATCGGTCTTTAAATATAAACATGTCTTGTCTCCAAATCGGCCTTGAAGCCTGTTTACGAAATTTAGTCTATCGGCTACCATATATGGAAGCGCTTCCATTTTGACTATCAGATGTTCGTAATACAAGGCAAAACGCAAGCGTAGCAACGATGGCACTTTCATTTTTCCCGTAGATTGGGACAAAATTGCAAATGTTTCTGAATTAGAACGTATATGGATACGGTTTGAGCGCCCGATCAGACTTTTAGAGTAACCGCAATGGAGCAGACTAACGGTGGTGCAGAAAATGGATACTTTTGATCTCGTGCCACTAGCGGGAAGCACTCGTATGACTGATGTGGCCAAGGCGGCAGGCGTATCACTTGTCACGGTGTCAAGAGCCATCAATCACCCCGACAAAGTATCATCCAAAACACTCATTGCAGTCCAGCAGGCTATCCAGCAACTGGGTTATGTTCCTAATCTGATGGCAGGAAGCCTGGCATCCAACCGCTCCTTTATCATTGCAGCAATGGTTCCGACTATTTCAAATCTGATATTTGCCGAGAGTATCGGAACGTTGTCAGAAACATTGATTGCCGCAGGTTACCAGCTACTTCTTGGTCAAACCAACTATAACGGGAACGACGAGCACCGCCTGGTCGACGCATTTCTGGGGCGCCGCGTCGATGGCCTGGTGTTAATGGGGAAAATTCAAGACACCCAGCCTCATGATTCTGAATCAGGCAAGCTCAATTCTTTAACAGAAAGACTACTACGGGCACGTTTACCCGTGGTTCAGATGTGGGATCTGGTCTCCACGCCCGTCGATATGCAGGTAGGGTTCTCTAATCTGGAGGCAGGCCGCAAGGCGGGTACGTATTTGGCCGATAGCGGGCGTCGAATTGTAGGGTTCATTGGTGCAGACGAATCCCGTTCACATGCAAGGCTTAAAGGACTAAAAGCAGCAATCGAGGAACGCGGAGGAAAGGTCGTTGCCTCACTTATGCCCGCACCTGCCGGTATAGAAACATCAGATGCTCAGCTCAGCAAATTACTGCAACAGGCTTCGAATCTGCAGGCCGTTTTCTGCAACAACGATTTATTGGCGACAGGTGTGCTTTTCGCCTGCCGCAAGCGAGGCATTGACGTCCCTCACCAAATGGCTGTAATGGGGTTGGGCGACATGCCAATTGCAGAGGCAGCATGCCCCAGATTGACTACCCTTCGCGTAGAGCCCCGGCGGATGGGAGAAATTGCTGCAAACCTGCTGATGGATCGTCTCTCTGGAAAGCAAATGGCATCAATGTCATACGACATTGGTATAGAGATAATACGCAGGGACAGCGCATAATTGACGCTCATTCAGACACTGCACTGCCACCAAAGCGGTATTAATTCTTAAGTTTGTGCTGGCAACTGCACCGGATGGGTATGATCAGCGATTTCAAATCGCCCTATACGCCCGACAATCACCCAGTAGCTAAATACGGCCACCATGCCATGGAGACCAACAAAGACCAGTGCCCAATGAAATGAACCTGTGCTCTCCAGAATATAGCCGATTATCACCGGTGTGGTAATGCCAGCAATATTTCCGATCGCATTGAAAACACCACCCGTACGACCGATCATCTGCCTGGGTGCAGTATCGGCCACAACTGTCCACCCGAGCGAGCCGAACCCCTTGCCGAAAAAAGCAAGCGACATTAGCGCGATCACTAGCCAGTCGCTCGTTACAAAGTTACAAGCGATCATTGCCGTAGTCAACAGCAAACCGATAGTGATTGGAAGCTTACGTGCCAATGTCAGTGAACCAGTTCGCTTGAAAAGCGAATCTGTTACAAACCCGGTACTGACACCACCAATGCAGCCGCAGATGGCAGGAATAGAGGCCACGAAACCGGCGGTAAGTATCGTCATACCCCGATCGTGCACCAGATAGGTTGGGAACCATGACACAAAAAACCAGGTGATTGCCGAGATACAATATTGCGCCAGAAAGATGCCGCACAGCATCCGGCTTTTGAACAAATCTACGATTCTCCCTGGACTTTCATTCGTAGAATGATTGTCAGGCACATGAGATCCCAGGTCGGTCAGTCCTCCACCCTGACGGATAAACGCCAATTCTTCCTGCGTCACGTGTGGATGCTCGGCAGGGGCAGCATAGAAACGCCACCAGAACAGCGCAAGCAACAAGCCCAGGCCACCCATGACGGAAAATACGTGTTCCCAGCCAAACATATGGTCCAGCCAGCCCATGAGCGGAGTAAAAAGTGCCAAAGAAACATATTGTGCGCTATTGAAAATAGCACCTGCCATCCCTCTTTCGGTAGAAGGAAACCAAGCTGCAATTACACGTCCTGAGGCAGGACCTACTGGCGCCTCAAAAGTACCAAGCAAAAAACGCAGCACCAGTAAAACAGCAAATACAGCGACGAACCATCCTGCGGCACCCATAAACATGGTGCACAAAGACCAGAGAACCAGGCCAAAAAACACGGTCCGCTTAACGCCCAGACGATCCACCAGCCATCCCGCCGGAACATGCGCAAGAACATACGCCCAGGCAAAGGAAGAAAATAGCCAACCCATTTGCACTGAATCGAGCCCCAATTCCTTTGACATACCTGAGCCGGCAATAGATAAAGTCGCTCTGTCTCCGGTACTGAATGCAAGAACGATGGTAATCAACGAAAGAATAAAATAGCGTTGCCGCGATCGCAGCATAATGTATCTCCAATATTCTTATGGACCTGGTGCGGCCCGTCTTTAAAAAGGAGTCATTCTGTTGGCTGTGGTGTTTGAGCGCAATACCAGCATCACTGAAGCACGATTTGAATCCCGCCATCTGAGACAAAACCGTTTTAGCCAACCTATTGCTACACAGTCAACTCAAACAATCTTCCAGAAAGCGGCGCACTGGTCAGCGTATCCAATGCAACAGATTGGCGGGCAGTCACAACAAACAGCTTTTTGCCGTCCTTGCTGAAGGTAAGATCCGTCGGACACGGTACAGGAAGCCCAACAACATGATCAGTGGCACCGTCAGAAGTGAGTCGAATAACACTCCAGCCATCTCTGAGGGCTGTCCAGACGCCGCCATCGGCATCAAATGCAAGCCCGCTGATATATCCGGATCCCTTTGGAATTGTTGCCAGTCGGCGAATAGCCTGCCGCCCAGGATGCAATACCAGAATGCTGCCAGAATCAGGCGCTGTCGCAAAAAATGTCTCATCGGCAGCATGCCATTGCAGATTCTGCAAGCGCTCTGTCACATGCCATTTGACATCAAGACGTCCGTCCGGCCCGACCCGTCCCACAGCACTTCCACCGACCGTTTCCATTGCGCACCACACATTTGCATCCGCATCTTCGCATAATGCCTGGACCACACCGGCCGGCCACGGGACCGGGACCCGCTGTTCGGCATCCATCGAGAGTGTCCAGGCGCCCTGCTCCTGCAATAAAAGAATGCTATTTTGCCGAACCAGCATGCCCACCACCGGACTGTCAAGTTGCAACAGTTCCCGATCTTCCAGCACGCCCGCAGATGACAATTCGGCTACATGTATTGCGGGCGCTAAAACATCTGCCCAATAAAGACGATCAGCTTTTGCGTTCCACCCAACAAAGTTGCCATGGAATGCCCACCGACCTGCAACTGGTCGAATGGCCACATCATCGGCGTGTGCAGGTGTCGATTGCAATTGGGCTCCGATTCTTCTGGCTGCCTCCGCCACTTCGGGCCCCAATAAATCCAGGCGAGTACGAGTCAGACGATAAGCCGGACCGGCCACACTAATTGCTCCCCTGACCTGCCCTTGAGAATCAACGATGGGCGCGCCTACGCATCGCACTCCCAACACAATTTCCTCGTCATCAACGGCATAACCCCGAGAGGCCGCGATGTCTAGTTCAGCCTGCAAACGCCGCCTGTTGGTAATGGTATGAGAGGTTAAGGACTTGAGGGTGAGGTCGCGCACAATACTGTCGCGCTCTTCAGCACCCAGCACTGAAAGAATTGCTTTTCCCTGGCTGGTGCAGTAAACGGGCTTGCGTTGCCCCAGAATTGCCGATGAACGTTGACTATGGGCACCATCACAGCGATCCAGCGACAATACATCCAGCCCATCAAGTACAGCCAGATAAGAGGTTTCCCCAGTCAGATCGCGCAGTAGCCGTATCTCAACAGCTGCTGCGGCTGCCAGATCGGGCATGGCGTAGACTTGTCGGGCCATCTCAAAACAGCGAAATCCCAGGCAATACACTTTACGCAAAGGATCCCTGCGTAATAAACCTCTGGAGATAAGGGTCGCCAGCAAGCGATATACCGTTGTTCTGGGCAGTTGCAGACGTTCAGCAAGCTCACTTTGGCTCATCCCAGATGGAACTTGTCCAATGACCTCAAGAACATCCAACGCTTTCTCAAGCGCTCCGGTTCCCTCTCCAGCTTTGTTCGCCATCTGATCTCCATTGATCTCTCAAAATTCCCAAACTGTGGAAATTCCAGATCGTTTCCACTGTCGACAACACATTTGGCTCATTGTAAAAGCATTGGGTCGTTCGTTACCATGGTCACACGTTCCGACAAATCCTATAACGCCAGCGTCATCCCACTAGTTGGGATAGATAGTCTATTTTCCTACGACAATTATTGACTGAAACCCATGAAACGTCCACCTGCACCTCTTACAGATATTCCGCGACTTACACCAGCGCCTCACGTTCCAGATAGTGTGCTGGACCGACTTGCCAAAGCCACCAGCGGCTCTCTTACCACTCAGCTCTATATCAAGGGGATTCGTCAACCAGTGCTTCACGGACTCAAACCGCTTAACCGAAAAATCAAGCCATTTGCCGGTCGTGCCTATACGATGCGGTTCATCCCAGCCCGGGAAGACGTAGATAAATACAATAACCTGACGACGACCCCCAGTGCCGAAAATCTGCAATGGGTTGGCGTCGAACAGATCGAACCCGGACACGTGCTGGTCATCGATAGCAATCAGGATGGCAGAGCCGCATCAATGGGAAACATGTTGATTACCCGAATGATGAAGCGCGGTGCACGTGCAGTTATCACCGACGGCACGTTCAGGGATGGCACCGAATTGTCAATGATGGATTTTCCTATTTGGTCAACTGGCGTAACAGCAACAACGCGGCTTTCCTATCACCATGTTGCTGATCTTAATGTCCCTATCGGTTGCGCAGGCGTTGCCGTCTACCCCGGTGACGTGATTCACGGCGATGGAGACAATATCACAGTGATCCCGGCGCATATGGCCGAAGAAATGGCGGATCTGTGTGAAAAACGGGACGATATTGAAGCTTATCTTGCATTGCGCGTCCAGGCAGGAGAAACACTTTGGGGCCTGTACCCGCCTAGCGAACAGACCCGAGAGCAATATCGCGAGTGGGTAGAGGCTGGCCGTCCTCCAATTGAGCCTACTGAATAGCAAATAACATTGAATTCCATTAGCTGATAACCGAGAAATTATTATGACAGAAGCAACGTCCTACTCCCCTGAGTATTATGAGGCGCTCATTCGCCGATATTTTGACGCATGTAATGCGGCCAGTTACAACGGATTGGTTAGCAGTTTCACTGAAGATGCAGTCCATTATTTTCCGGCTGGTCTTCCTGATGTCCCTTGGCGCAGCGCTGATACCATAGCAAAAAAGTGGATCTGGTGCGTCGAAAACCTGGGATCTCAGTGGACGATTGAGCGCATCATTGTCAGTCACAACAAACCTGAAGCGATAATCGAATGGACACACTGGAAGAATCAAAACGGCACCGCACTGCGAGGCGCTGAATGGTATAACTTCCGTGATGGCAAGATCAGTGAAATTCGAGCTTATTATGCCTCTTCGGCAGACAACGATGTCGCAATCAATGAATTGGTTGATTTTGATTATGCCGGTCGTGGCTATCATCTTTCCAGCGTCTGAAAGAGAAAAATCATGATTCGTCACATTGTCATGTTTCGTCGCAAAGTCGACGTCGCGCAGAATCAGGATCTGGAAAAATCATTGGTACAGAGAATGGTTGATCTTGGCGATGAAATTGAATTCATTCGCCATTGGCGCGTGTCCCCCAACGAAGTATCCCGCCCGATTTGCTGGGACTATATACTCGAGTCAGAGCTAGACGATATCGCCAGTTTGGACAATTACCTTTTTCATCCTTTGCACCAGGCACTGATCACTGATCTCAAACGTTACTTTGAATGGGTGGCTGTGGACTACACCAAGTGAATATCAAATATTACCATTGAAACACAAGCAAGGAGAATTAAATGGCTTTAACTGGCGAGATGCTTATCGGCTCTGCCTTTGTACGTGGCAGCGCGGGCAACCAGCGCGCATTCAATCCCGCAACAAATTCAGATATTGATTCGCCTATATTTGGTTTGGGCGGCACTCAGGAGGTTGACCGCGCCGCTTCTTTGGCAACCAAGGCTTTTGATGCCTATCGTAATATATCTCTGGAGCGGCGAGCCGAATTTCTCCAGACTATTGCAGACAACATCATTGCAATTGGTGATCCCTTGATCGAACGCGCCCATGAAGAAACCGGCTTGCCAGTCGCGAGACTGCAAGGCGAGCGTGGCCGGACCGTCAACCAGTTGCGCCTGTTTGCTAAAGTAGTAAGAGACGGGCATTTTCTAAGCACCTCCATTGACCAGGCTTTACCTGAGCGACAGCCCGTTCCTCGTGCTGACCTTAGGTTAATGAAAATACCGCTGGGGCCGGTTGCTGTTTTTGGCGCCAGCAACTTTCCTCTTGCCTTCTCGGTTGCTGGAGGAGATACCGCATCGGCGCTGGCCGCTGGAGCGCCAGTCATTGTCAAAGCTCACAGCGCCCATTTAGGTACATCTGAATTGGTGGGCAGGGCAATTCAGAAAGCAGTAAAAGATAACGGTTTACCCGAAGGCGTTTTTTCCCTGCTGATTGGCGCCGGACGCAGTCTGGGAGAAGCCCTGGTAGCGCACCCAGCCATTAAGGCGGTGGGATTTACCGGCTCTCGACAAGGCGGCCTGGCGCTGGTGAGCATTGCCAATAATAGAGCCCAGCCCATCCCGGTTTATGCAGAGATGAGCAGTATCAATCCGGTCTTTCTGTTCCCTTCTGCCCTGGCCAATCGCGGTGAAGAAATTGCACATCAATTTGTGGAATCCCTGACAATGGGCGCTGGCCAGTTCTGCACAAATCCGGGCTTGGTATTGGCCATCGACAGCACGGATCTGACGCGATTTACAGATACAGCAAGTGAGGCATTGGCAGCAAAGGCAGCGCAAACCATGCTGACGCCTGGTATCCATCAAGCCTACAGCAATGGGACAAAGCGTGTTGAAGCCCTGGCAGATGTTCAGAAAGTGGCTTCGGGATCGCAGGCAGACCCAAAGGGCAACCAGGCAAACGCTGCTGTGTTTATCACGGATGCAAAACAGTTCCTGGAACAGAACGAACTTCAGGCTGAAATGTTTGGGCCCGCTTCAATCATTGTACGCGCCCAAGACATTAGCGAATTCATGCTTGTCGCTGAACATCTCGAAGGGCAATTGACAGCAACCCTTCAAATCGATGCCGACGACTATTCTGATGCAAACAAATTGCTACCCATACTTGAGCGTAAAGTCGGCCGTATTCTGGCCAATGGATTTCCCACTGGCGTGGAGGTCTGCCACGCAATGGTACATGGCGGGCCTTTTCCGTCCAGTTCGAATGCCATGTTTACTTCGGTCGGAGCAACCGCAATTGACCGATTTTTGCGTCCAGTCTGCTATCAGGATCTGCCGGATTCGCTGCGCCCTGAAGCACTTAAAGACAGCAATACGCTGGGCCTATGGCGATTAATAGATGAGGAACTATCGAAATCTTGACGCAGGCACTCATGACAAATGCCATTGAAATCGAAAGCCACAGTTAATTACAAATGCATTCTCCAAAAAAACAATGAACCGCTTCATCTGGAGCGTTTCATTGTTTTTTCTTCAATTCGATACACTTAGAAAATATTCGGCTCTCCTGCCGAGCTTCCAGCCTGGGTCAGCAGAAAGTCCATGTCACAGCCCTGATCAGCCTGCAGTATGTGCTGCAAATACATACTTCCGTAACCGCGTTCATATTTCGGCGCCGATGGGTGCCATCGTGCTTTGCGACGTGCCAATTCTTCATTAGAAATATCAAGATGTATGCGGCGCTGCTCAACATCCACGCTGATACAATCACCATTCTGCACTAACGCCAGCGGCCCACCGATAAAGGCTTCCGGTGCAACATGCAGAACACAGGCACCGTAGCTGGTACCACTCATCCGTGCATCGCTGATGCGAAGCATATCCCGCACGCCCCCCCTAAGCAATTTTAAAGGTATCGGAATCATGCCCCACTCGGGCATACCCGGCCCTCCTTTCGGACCGGCATTTCTGAGAACAATGACATGGTTTTCAGTGATATCAGCTTCCGGGTCCTCAAGCAAAGCTTTTAGACTCGGATAGTCATCGAATACGAGGGCGGGCCCGCTATGCTTCAAAAACCGGGCATCCATTGCACTGGGTTTGATGACGCAGCCATCCGGGGCCAAATTACCGCGAAGTACTGCCAGCGCCCCTTCCCCATACACGGGCCGGTCCAGCGTCCGGATTACATCGTCATTATAAACCCGAGCCGATTCAATATTATTGCGCAGACAAAGGCCGCTCACGGTCATCTCGTCTACATGCAGATACGACAGCAATCTTTGCATCAATGCCGGCAAACCGCCGGCATAATAAAAATCTTCCATCAGATACTGACTGTCACCGTTGGGACGAATATTGGCAATCACCGGAATCTTTCGGCTGATCTGATCAAACTCTTCCAGACCAATATCTGCGTGTCCGGCGCGTCGTGCAAGTGCAATCAGGTGAATGATGGCATTGGTCGAACATCCCATGGCCATGGCAACGACGATGGCGTTCAAAAAAGCATTTCGGCTAAGAATGCTGCTGGGCCGCAAATCTTCATGTACCATTTCAACTGCCCGGCGCCCTGCCTGGGCAGACAGCCGCTGGTGGGCTGCATCCACGGCTGGCACGCTGGAAGCGCCAGGAAGAGCCATACCCAGCGCTTCGATCAGCGCGGTCATGGTGCTGGCCGTTCCCATCGTCATACAGGTTCCGGGGCTGCGGGCTATGCCGCCAATGATCCCCTCCCACTGTTTTTCATTAATGATTCCTGCACGTCTATCGTCCCAGAATTTAAACGCGTCTGACCCGGAGCCGAGCGCCTGACCTGCATACTGGCCCCGTAACATAGGCCCGGCAGGCAAAAATACCGCTGGAATGTTCGCGCTGATTGCGCCCAGAAGCATCGCCGGTGACGTCTTGTCACAGCCTCCCATTAAAACGACTGCATCCACTGGATGGCAGCGGATCATCTCCTCGACCTCCATCGCCATCATATTGCGATAGAGTAATGCAGACGGTTTGACAATTGCATCATTCAGGGACATGGTCGGCAACTCCAGAGGAAACCCTCCAGCCTGCAACACACCGCGCTTGACATCAGCCACCCGATCCCGAAAATGCATATGACAAGGGTTATATTCCGACCAGCTGTTGAGAATGGCCACTATCGGCCTGCCTTCCCAATCCTTGCTATCGTAGCCCATCTGCATAAAGCGGCTGCGATGATTAAAGGTACGGAAATCGTTATTTGCAAGCCATCGCTGGCTGCGCAGCTTTTTTAATTCTGCCATTACATCCCTCTGTTGATGGGGGCTCACCTGTCAAGAATGACGTCAGCATGCGTTAAACGTCACGGGAGTTCGGGGTACGGCCAACGACAAGCTGGTTCCGAGCTTAGCTTTCAGGCACTTTCCAGACGCCCGCAGCCTGTAATAAGCCTCGCGTGTAGCCTAATGCAAATGCCATAAACCTTTCGCGGCCGTCGTCCAGCTCGGAAACGGGAACATGGTCCGGGCAAAGCGGGCCTGCATAGCCGCCACGCTGATAGGCTCGTACCGCCTCAAACATATCAACATCCCCCTCATCAGGAAAAACCTCCTGAAAGTCCAGGTATCCGCCGCGAATATTGCGAAAGTGCACCATGAAAATGCGTCCGGTCGCAGCAAACTCTTCAATGGTCTGAATCATATGTTTGCCAGGCTCTCTAAACATTTCCGCTACCGTTCCCTGGCAAAAATTCAATCCGTGGTATTGACTTGACGACAGCGCCAGGAATTTTCGAAGGCCATCAGCCGAACCTACCACATGCTCAATACCGTTGAGCCCTCCCACCGGATAGGCCGGGTCATGTGGGTGGCAAGCCAGTCTGACACCCGCTTTTTCTGCAGCAGGAACCAAACCCTCTACAAGAAACTCGATAGCGTCCCAACCTGCTTTTTCACTGACTGGCGGGACATCGCGGGCCAATTTCTGACCACAAAGCGCTGCCGACACTGCCCCACCTTCTTCCTGATTACTGGGATAACCAACGCCCCAGTAGGAGTTTTTCTGATCTTCCTTGGCAGAATATTCTGCATAGACAAAGCCGGAATTTTGCGCACCACCGCGACCAGGTTTTAATCCTGTGCGAGTGATACCTACCATTTGCACATTGTATTTAAGACAGGTTATTCCTGCGTCCGCCGCCTTTTGAATGTTCTGTGCCAAAACCTCGCGCTGCTTCTTTGCTCCCTCGATATCGACCAGAGAATCCAGAAGAATAGAGCCAACGTCCAAAGCAAAGACATCCAGCTTCATATCGAAACTTTCGATCCATTTTCGGTAATCTCTCAACCTGGCCGCGTCCCAGACGGTCACGCCACCAACGGATGAAACAAGTTCGGTTCCCCTATTATCCAACACAACGTTTCGTACACCATATTGTGCAGAGAGGCGCAAGCGGCGCTCATCAGGATTGAGTAATTGTTCACTAATGTACATGTTCTTTTGATATTTGGTTATTACGCCGATAGGCAAATATAATGCAAACTTAATTCTGAAGATAATTTCGGTCTGGCTCAATACATATTGGAGAGTAGCATTGCAGTTAATCAGCCCTTGTCCCACAATATGAGACAGATAACATTCAATTGTGCAGCCAAAGTGGTCGCGGGCTAGAGGCGAAGAAATGCAAATTATCGGTTGGCTGCGGAAAACACTGGTTTTAATGGAATTTCGGAACAAGGACGGCATATCCGATTTGATGCGAATCGGCCAAAAATCGAAGATATGCCCTTCATCAATAATCGGAGCCAAATGATCGAGAGTAGAAATCCCATATTACACTCCTAAAAATTCTGCGAAAAAATTTACATTTAACTCGATGAGGACAAAACGTCCATTTACGACTCGCGCCCTACTTCCCTACTTCCTTAATTAGTACTGCCGCTAACATCTCAATTGCGAAATCCGCATATTGGCTTACCGAAACCGACTGATTATGATATTTGCGACGTTTTAGGTACCAGTCCTGCATAATCGCTTTTATTGCAGAAGACAGCAGCCGCGCATTAACTTGAACAAAGCTTCCTGAATAAACCCCGCCGCTGATGATGTCAAAAAACATATCCTCAACCTCCTGCTCTACTGCAATGGCAACCTTCATTTGCTTTTTAGGCAGACTTTTGATTTTCATGAAAGAAAAGTAAAACCTTGGCAGCATCAGCTCGCTCAAATAAAGGTGAGCATAAACGGCCGAGCATAAACGGCCGAGCATAATCTGTCGAATGGATCAACAATACCTTCCGTACTTTTGATCAATGTACGTTTGGTTAGCAAAAATCCATGGCCTTGAATCAAGACCAGCTAGTCTTCCTTGTTCCGTATGTAGGCATAGAGTCCCCCTATACTAAAACTGGAAGCGGCCGACAGATCACGCAACGACATAGCGTGAAACCCCCTTTGTACCAGCCAGTCGGAGTGTAGAATCAATGATACGCACCAGATTCTTGACCGCGACATGCTCCTTCTGGATCCGAATCATATCCCGGTGCTGCAAATACAATTCCCGGCACATATCTGCCTTGGTAAGGCTGAGGTCAACTTTGAATGTTTCAAAATCAATTTTCATTATGCTGTTTCATTTTTCTTTGTTACCCGTTCCTATTCTTTTTTAAAGATTCAGAAAGCGAGCTACGGCTCGCACTGACATGGAGGTCATGGAAGGTCGATGAGCGACGCCGCATACGTCCTCCGTCAGGCGCTCTCGCTTCTGCCGGGGAAAATATTCTTCAGGCCCGGTTAGCACGATCGCGCCAAGCGCGACCCGATGGAGTATTTAAACGGGCACCGATCGCACAAATGCCAACCACGTTTTCGTTAAAATTCGTGGCGTAGCCCTGATGTGAAACGCGTTTGAGCTCTGCGTCCAATTTCATTTTCGATACGATTGTGTGCTTTGTACGCGCTTCATAAGGGGCATTGCCCAGCAAGTCGTGTCGCATTTTCGGGGCCATGTCTGCCAGCATCAGCTTTCCCGACACAGATGCATGCGCAGGCGCGCTGATATACGTATCAAAATACGGCGCCACGCTGTAGGCGCCTGCCGCAAAATCGACAGCCATACGTTTTTCGCCAAGAAACACCACCAGCAATACCGACGGTCCATGACGAACTTAAAGGCCTTTGAGCAACTCAGCCGCTTCACGCCTGAGCAGCTGCAACGGATGGTCCAGCGCGAGAGGAACCAGTGAACGCGGGGCAAGACAATATCTGCCCTGGTCGTTCTTATAGACATGGTCGCATAACGTCAGCGTATGCAACAGGCGATGGGTGGTACTAGAAGCCAACCCGACCATCTCGCTAATTTCTGACAAAGCCAGTGGTCGGCCGGCATCACTCATCACTGACAGCAGTTGCAAGCCACGCGCCAGCGAACCGCTATCGCCTCCTTTTGCGTGATGAATATCGACCAATTTCGTTGTTTTGTGTTCCGTGTTCTTTTTCATTGAATCCGCACTTTACGCAATGCTGTGAATCCCAGTGAAAGGGCAATATGCCATATTATCAAGTTCACCCAGAACAATTTTCGTTTTGGCCCAAAAATATTAGTTTATCTATTACAGTAGCTCGATGCGAGCACGCGAGTTGTTCTGCGAAGCAAAATTCACTATCAACTAATATAGCCGGAAATCATAATGCAGCAAGTTCAAGCAATCGGGACTCAATGTTGCGTAAGGCGATTTAGTATAGGCGTTATTCATAACACGTATAATTCAAGTTTGATCAGTCAGTCCGTAGCAATAGCACGGGTTTGAATTGTTTGGAGCGGGTAAAGGTCATCGCAAGGAAACTATTGGCACGTATCCAGACCCCGCATAGTATACGCTCGCATTGGAAAAACTGACCGTTTGCGGAAACCTTTACCCTGGCTAAGCACTGTGATGGGGATGGAAAGTTGCGAGCTCTCGGTGTCAGCACAAATAAGCGGGACCCCGCTTTACCGGAAATACTTGCGATCGGCGAAAAAACACCTGGTTATAGTAGTGATGTATGGTATGCAATGTTTGATCCGAGGGGTACACCACCTGAGTTGGTGCAACGACATAAAAAAGTTTAAAAAAATGGGGAACAATTATCAAAGCCGCAGCCGTCAAAATAGACTGATTTGCCTGCAGTCACCTCCCAAGTATATAGAATATAGTTAACCCCGATGACTTAAAGTCCATCAATTCTATCGAGATTTCAAGGCATAACATTCACTGCTATGTCGCTTTCATTGATTCAGATTTTGAAATCTGACTGACGTGTTAAAAATACTAAAAGTTCCTCACATGTGAATTAAAAATTCTAAACTTAATGTGCTAGAGAAAATTAGTTTGCAATCTGTGTATTACTGCTGGTTAATGTTGATATTACAATTGATAATGCTGGTACTTCCCATCAATAACTCGCCTGTGTTTATTGAAGCGACTTTAATTGACCCAATATACTATTTTCTTTCTGTGCATGAGTGGAAAGGCTAGGACTGGCTCGGGTCGCGATCGGGCCCAGCAACAATGCCATCGTCATGCAATCGCCCAATAGCAGGGCTATCCAGATTCAATATTTCATGCAGGATTTCATCAGTATGCGCACCCAAAAGCGGTGCTGCGCTTGTGAGCTCACGCTCCAGACCAATAACGCGAGGTGTTGCGCCTGCACTCCAATGCTCTCCAACGCCCGCCGTGTTCACTCGTTCGAATATCGGATTGTCTACACCGACGCGGCTGTCATTGGCAATCAAATCACGTGCAGTCCCGTAGCGTCCCCAGCATACCTTGTGTTGATTGAGCGCGGCTTCTGCTTCTTTTTTTGACCTGGCCAAAAACCAGCGCTCTACGATGCCCGCAATCCCGGCGCGCCCTTCAAATCGTTGCGCTTCATCGCGAAAATCCAGTCCTGTTCGGTTCTCCAGTCCGCTGATTTCATCTGCCATATCACAACATTGAACCAATGCTTTCCACTGCCCAGCTGAAATAGCTGCAACCATGATAGTTGTGCCATCCGCAGTAACAAAGTCCCGACCGAACGCCCCATACAGGTCATTTCCGATGGAGGGACGTTCCTGATTTAGTAATTCCGCCTCGCCCAGCACGCCCAGATGCGACAGGGACGCAAAAGCGACATCCGACAGTGCGAGCTTAATTTCCGCACCATTGCCGGTCATCATGCGGCGAGTCAAGGCCGCTGAAATCGCAAACGCGGCCTGATAGGCACATGCGATGTCCCAGGCAGGCAATACGTGATTGGTCGGATTGGAGATAGAACCACCCCCTGTTATCGCCGGGTAGCCTGTGGCACAGTTAACCGTATAGTCCACCGCTGTACTGCCATCCGCATTGCCCTGAATCGTACAACTGATCAAATCGGCGCGACGTTGAGCAAGCACCTCATGCTCGAGCCAGGGGGTACCCATATTGGTCAACAACACGCCCGCTTGTGGGCCAGGCGCGGTAGCCAGATTCTGTATTAGCTCACGTCCTTCAGGAGATTTCAAATTCACAGCAATCGAACGTTTTCCCTTATTCAGGGCAGTCCAGTACAAACTGCGCCCGTTGCCCTCTGGCCTGGGCATCCGCGGCATGCGGGCATAATCAATACCGCCACCGATCATATCCACTCTGATCACATCAGCACCAAATTGCGATAAAGTCAATCCGGCCAAAGGTGCTGCTATAAACGCCGAACTTTCAATAACGCGCAAGCCTTTCAGAAATCGGTAAGTCATGGGATCAAGCCTTTTCGAACACGGCTGCCATGCCCTGGCCACCACCAATACACATCGTTTCCAGCCCATAGCGCTCGTTTCGGCGAGCCAGCTCATACAGTAAAGATGTCATGATTCGCACACCTGTGGCGCCTACCGGATGACCCAGCGAGATACCGGAACCGTTGACATTGAAGCGTTCCGGATCATTCCAGCCCCAACCCTTTGCGCACGCCAGCGCCTGACATGCAAATGCCTCATTCAATTCGACCAGACCCATGTCATCGAATCCGAGCTGGTTCCTGTAAAACAGTCTTTTCACCGCAGGCACCGGACCGATGCCCATATGTGATGGCTCACAACCGGCCACGGCCCAGCTATGCAAATACCCAAGAGGTTCCAGGCCGAGTTCCTCCAATTTGTCCTCTGCGACAATCAGGCACGCCGCTGCAGCGTCATTTTGCTGGCATGCGTTGCCTGCGGTGACTACACCCTCCTTCATGATGGGTTTCAGACGGCCCAGTTTTTCAAGCGTTAAATCGGCACGAATGCCTTCGTCTTTTGATATCACGAGAGGGTCAGCCTTGCGTTGTGGCACGCTGACTTCTATCACCTCCTGATCGAACCTTCCTTCGGCCCATGCTGCAGCGGCCCGTTGATGGCTACGCAGCGCAAAAGCATCCGCCTGATCCCGTGTAATATCGAAGTCTCGAGCGAGATTTTCAGCGGTTTCTATCATGCCGCTGATTGCGCCAAAACGTGATACCGGCTGCGACCTTTCTCGGCCACGCTCCAAACGATCATGAAATTTCACAGTACCAGCCCGTTTTCCCCAACGCATATCGGTTGTGTAATATTCCACGTTGCTCATACTCTCCACACCACCGGCCATGACCACGTCTGCTGCCCCCGTCTGCACCATCATCGCCGCAGTCACAATTGCCTGCAAACCACTGCCGCAACGCCGATCCAGTTGCATACCGGGCACTTCGATGGGGAAACCGGCCTGTAGTGCTATCCAGCGCCCAGTACACGGCACTTCGCCATTGGCGTAGGAATGAGCAAACACAACATCATCCAGTCGGGCCGGATCGAGCCCGGTGCGCGCGATAACAGCACGCGCGACCGTAGCACCAAGTTCTTCAACAGGTATGGTGCGAAGATTTCCGCCAAAGGCGCCAATCGGCGTACGAAGTGGAGAAACGATAGCAGCACGCTTCATGCGGCCTCCTTGAATAGTTCAAATAAAAACGGTGATATGACGTGAATGCCAGATTCTCAACCCGTCATTCCTGATGATCCAGGTCATTGGGAAAATCTGGTTTTTGTCTGCTCAGAAAGGCACGTACCCCTTCGCGCGACTCGTTTGAGGTAAACACCCGTTCCGAAAGCGGCAAGGCACGGGCAATCGCATCTGGCTCATCGTCTGACCACGCAAATGACATTGCCTTTTTGCAAAGTGACATGGCAAGTGCAGGCCGCTCGCATAATTTTTGCGCCAGATTCAATGCATCCGTAGCATGCTGGCCCGACGCTGAAACCTGAGATATCAAGCCCCACTCCAGTGCCGTATTGGCCGTGATGGGCTCTCCAAGCAACATCATTTTCGAGGCGCGTGTCATGCCGATTCGGCGCGTCACACGGACAGGCCCGCCACTGCCTGGGAACACGCCCAGCTTAATTTCCGGCAGTGCAAACCGAGAATCGCAATCGGCAACGATAAAATCGCAGCAAACGGCAATTTCCAGCCCACCGCCAAAAGCGAAGCCATGGACGGCAGCAATCGTCGGCTTCGGAAAAGCAGCCAATTTTGCAAACACCTGTTGCTGCAAGATAAGCTTTTCCGGTCCGATGCGTCCAGGTTGCATCAGTGACTGAAACTCCGCGATATCTGAACCCGCGCAAAAGGCGCGGCCTTTTCCCGTAATGATGACTACTCGAACCCTGGCATTTTTGGCCAGCGCATCAAGTATCTGGCCAAGCACCAGGGTCAGTTCGCGAAACACCACGTTTAGCGGTGGATTGTTAAGCGTTACCTGTGCTATTCCGTCGTCACGGACATGACAAAGTACCGGGCCAATGTCAACCTCAATACCCGGTTGAGCCTTGCCCCCGGCAGAAACATTACAAATGTGGTCAACCATAGCGGCCGCCTGTCACATGCAAGACCTCTCCTGTAATAAAACTGGCCGACTCCGAGGCCAGAAATGTAACCGCATCTGCAATATCATCTGGTTTGCCGACTCGTTTGACCGGTTGCATCTGCACTGCGCGCTCCTTGATCGTTTCATAGGTGGGCAGCGCCTGTACCATTTCCGTTTCCATAAAGCCCGGTGCCACACAATTGACCGTGATACCGTAACGCCCTTCTTCAATAGCCAGCGCCTTTGCCATGCCTATCAGGCCCGCCTTTGCAGCGGAATAGTTCGCCTGCGTAGGATTGCCAAAGTGAGCGCGTGAACTGATGTTGACGATCCGACCCCAACCCTGGTTGATAAAATGCGGCATGACAGCCCTGCAGGCAAGAAATGCACCCTTTAGCATCACTTCCATCACCAGGTCCCAGTCCTCTTCACTCATTTTGACCAAATACTTGTCCCTGGGAAATCCGGCGTTGTTAACAAGAATATGCACGCCACCAAAGTGTTCGATGGTTTGCTCAACAAGTCGTTGCACGTCTGCGGACTTGGTAATATCGGCAATAATGCAATGCGCCTGAAGCCCGTCTTCGTTCAGGGCCTGGGCTGTTTTATTTGCCTGTTCTGCCTGAATATCCGTAATGACAACGCGAGCTCCCTCTTCGGCCAGCTTACGCGCCGTAGCCGCACCCAGCCCGCGAGCGGAGCCCGTGACAATAGCGACCCTATCCTTGATCTGCAAATCCATTACCTTACTCCTGTTCTATAATTCGAAAATACGCTGAAAGGCCCACTATCTCCCCCGTCAGGACAGATCAATGCGTCCGTTATTCAATACAGTTACCTTGCGCTCTACTGCAGAGCAGCGTAGAGACAGGACGTCTGCGTCACGCCACATTTCAGTGCGAAGCGTGTCGCCCGGCAGCACGGGAGCAGTGAAGCGAACACGCATTCCGCGTACGTCAGCAGCGTCATAATCGAGAACTGTCTGTAATGCAGCATGCATGGCAATCCCCTGCGTCGCCAATCCGTGCAGAATCGGACGTGCAAATCCGGCAGCGCTTGCAACGGCAGGATCAGCATGCAAAGGATTGCGGTCTCCGTTTAAACGGTATAACAGCGCCATTTGCTTTGGTACGTTGATATCCGAAACCCAGTCAGCCGCGCGTTCCGGAATAGCATGCGCCCTGTCGGGGAGAACGCCGTGTGAGACACAGTAACGGTCACCGAAACCACCATCGCCACGCAAAAACGTCGTCTGTATGACCGTCGCAAGAAGATCGCCGGTACTTGCATTGACGATTCGTCTTTCCTGTAGCATGAGCGCGCCCTTCTGCTCTCCCTTGTCGTGCAATCCGACGACTCGATTCTGCCCAATGACTTCGCCTTCAACATCCAGAGGACGAGTCAGCGTGATTTTCTGCTCTGCATGCACGAGTCTGCGCCAGTCAATGCCGGTATCTGGCTGGTCCGCCCAGAATCCGGCGTAACCCAGAATATTGGCCATCGTCGGCAAAACCTGTAGGCCGCCGTCTGCATTTTCATAGACATAACGCAGCTGGCCACCATGGGTGGGTTCACTTCCCAGTCCACAGCTCAGGGCATACAGGATCGTGTCAGAACGGGTGTAATGATGGTGCTGCGGTTCAAATACGCGATTGAGCAGCTGCTCCGGGTTTATAGGCATCATGTACTCCAGCCGGCCGTAAGATCATCAGTACGAGCGCGGGTAGCACCACTCAGATCATTCGTTTGCGTGCTCTCGGGTGACGCCAATTCGATGACCGCATCGAGCGCATAGGCTCCCTGGCCGCAAGACTGTGCCACTACGGGGTTCAAATCGATGGATTGCAGTCGTGGTCCTGCCTGATCTGCTACCACTGACAGTTTGGACAGCATGTCTGCCAGCGCTGATATGTCGACAGATGGCTTGCCACGAACACCAGTAAGCAATGCCGCTCCACGAAGCGAGCGAATCATGGATTCAGCCACATCCACCCCAAAAGGGCAACGACGCAACGCCACATCCTTGAGTATCTCCACATAAATACCGCCCAGCCCCACCATGGCGACGGGACCGAACACAGGATCACGCTGAATCCCCATAATGCATTCCACACCGCCCGTCAGTTGGCGGGCTACCAGCACGCCATCGATTTTTGCTTGTGGCGCGGCACTTGCGGCACGTTCGATCAGCAGATCATAGCCTTCCCGTACTGCCATCGCATCCGCAATATTTAGCAGTACACCGCCAATTTCGGTCTTGTGTGGGATATCTGCTGAGAGAATTTTCAAGACAACCGGGTAACCAATGGCATCAGCTGCGGCAACAGCTTCATCGGCGCCAGTACATGTGAGCTCCTTTGCAACTGAAATACCAGCCTCTGCCAGAATTTTTTTTGCCTGCGCCTCGTTTGGAGTCTGAGCAGGCAACTGGAACGGTCTTAGAGACGGCGGGTGCTGACGCTCGACCCGGGCGAATGCTTCGCCAAATTTTCCCATGGCTTCAATCGCAATAACTGCGCGGGCGGGGTCCTCAAATACCGTGAAGCCATCCATTTCATATTGCTGCACGCGTTCTCGGGATGCCAGAATGGAGAGAACAAAGAGCCGATCGGGATATTGCTGCCGCACTTCATTCAGTTGATTGCGCAGACCTTCTGCTATGGAATCTGCATTTACCGTGTACGTGAAAAAACCCAGGATAGATTGATAGCCGCCATCACGGACGACCGTCTCGGTAAAGCGGCCGGCCATAGTCAGATCATTCATAAATTGCGCCGTGCAATCGACCGGGTTCACGGGAGCGCAAAAAGGAATCAGTGCTTTCAGTTCATGCTGTGCCTTTTCCGGCATGGCCGGCATCGGCAATCCCGCAACTTCGGCGGCATCAGAGACGATGACACCCGCCCCACCACTCACCGTGATCACTCCCAATGAATTATTCACCGGATAAATCCGCCGGGTGGCCAATCTTGCCACATCCAGCATATGTTCGGTAGAGCGTGCTCGCACAACACCATACTCGGCAAGTATCGCATCTGTCACCGCATCATTGCCGGCAATCGATGCCGTATGTGATTGAGCAGCTGCGCTGCCTACCTCGCTGGTTCCCACTTTCATCATGACTACTGGCTTGCGCGCCTGTCGCGCGCGCTCCAACGCAGACAGCAATCGCTCCCCATCTCGTATCCCCTCGGAATAGACTGCAATCACATCTGTGTCAGGGTCAGCGACGAGCGCATGGATAATGTCCCCTAGACTAATATCACACTCGTTGCCGCTCATGATGCAAGCAGAAACGCCAATTCCATTGGCGCGCGCCAGCCCCAGAATATGACTCCCATACGCGCCCGATTGGCTTGCAATTCCCACCCGGCCCGCTTTGGGAAAGTCGTTCTCCACAACAGACGTAAAGCTTCCATAGAAACGTTTCCCGGGGTTAACGACACCCAACGAGTTTGGTCCAAGCACGCGCAAGCCATATTTTTTTGCGGTTACAAGCATCTGCATCTGCAAGTCGATGCCTTCGCTCCCCATTTCGGCAAACCCCGCAGAAAACACGATTGCGATTTTTGTACCGCGCTTTCCCAATTCGTCAATGACACCGGGTACCAGATTGGCAGCAACAGCAACAATGGCCAGTTCAGCTGGTTCAGGTAAATCAGCGATGCTCTTGTACGCAGGCAACCCCTGAATTGTTTGCCGATTGGGATTGACCGGCATCAGCTTGCCTTTATACCCCTGCTCAAGCATATAGGATATCGGTCGACCACCAATGCGCAGTGGGTTATCCGAAGCACCGATCACCGCAACAGACTGTGGATTGAGCAATGAACCAAGATGATGAATATCAGACATGAAATGTATCGCTTTTTGTAATTGAATACTTTTGGTTTATCGTCGTCATGCGAGACGAGATGCAAAGTGATTGACCTTATCCCAATCAAGTTCTACGCCGAGCCCCGGACCTTCAGGGACTCGCATTTTTCCATTGACAACTTGCAGATCGGTTGTAATCAGGCTGTCGCATACCTCCAGAAAGAAGGTCATTTCATTGGGAAAACATATCTGGTCATAGGCGGCGGCAAGCTGAAGGCAGCCGGCAGTACCAAGCGTGGTTTCTGACTGAGTGTTAATCTGCAGCTTTACATTTGCAGCTTCGCACAGGTCCACTACCCGGCGCGCGAGCCAGAATCCTGTGCGGGGCATCTTGACGCTAACCCTGCTCAATGCACCAAGCTCCAACTGGCGCGAAAGGTCACTCAACGTCAACACGCTGTCATCCCCCAATAGCGGAACACCAGTTCGTTGCGCCAGGGCATACCGACCTTTGTCGTCATGAATCGCCATGGGCTCCTCAATACAATCGATCACCCCTTCAAGTGCGCGCAGTACACGGTAGGCCGTTTCCTTGTCATACATGGTGTTGGCATCGATATACAGTTGTACACCGCGCCCGGCCCGCTTGCGCATCTCGATCAGCAGCGTAATGTCATTATCAGGATCAATGCCGCCCTTTACCTTGAATGATCGATACCCTTCTGCAAGCATATTGTCGAGTTCATCAAGCATATCCCTGTTCCGCATCATCCCGATCATCCAGGTTAGCTCTACCTCGTCGCGGGCTGGTCCTCCCAGCAGACGATGTATTGGCATATTCAGAATTTTTCCGTTCATATCGTGCAACGCTATGTCCAGCGCCGCTTTAGCAGCTGGGTTACCCGCAATGGCAGCCATTTTTTTCCAGATTCTTTCCAGCGCAAAGGAATCCTCACCGATAATAAGTGGGCCAAGATAATCACGAATCGCATAATATATGGAATGCTGCGTCTCGCCATAGATCATGGGCCGGGGAATCGCCTCCGACACGCCATAGACACCGTCTTCTCCAATAATCTTAACAATTACCCAATCGACAGTCGTCATTGAACCTGCCGCCCATACGGTCGGCTTTTTCAGATCAATCACAAAAGGTGTCAGTTCAATTTTGATAATGCGCATTTTGTTCTCCGGTCTCAGTCAATTGTTTCGTCAATCGCTCGCCCGGCAGTTTCCGGCCCGCAATAGACAGCAGGGATCATCAAGACACCAATAACAGTCGAAACAAGTAACGCCAGCGTGACTGAGGTGTTTTGTGCAATAATGCCCAGCACCGCCGGAACAAATAACGCGGTCAATTTTCCGACCGCGACCGAAAAACCAAGGCCAAGAGTACGCAAATGGGTCGGGAAAATTTCGCTTGTGTAGGTAATATATACTCCGGCCACGCCCAGACTCATTCCGATCAATATGCCTGGAACGTAGAGATCGGACAATATCGCTAGATGAGTCGACTGCAACCAGTTGAGATAAGCGATTGAGGCCAGGCCAAGCAGCGTGTAGATTGTCAGAACCGGCCTGCGCCCAATTCGATCAGCCAACGGGCCGGCAATCAGATACCCCAACGTCCCCACGCCCCAAGAGACCATTACAAATTGTGCTGTGGACACCTTATCAATGTGAAAATCATTCATGATGGACGACGGCACCCATACGACCAGGCCGTAGGAATAAATCGCCCCAAACACATGTAACGCAATTGCGATAAATGTATATTTTCTGTACTTTTTCTCAAACAGCTGCCGATAACGTTGACGCATGGACAACTCGTCATTGCCTCTTGTCGACACTTCCCCCTGCTGCCGGTTCCTGACCGCCTGCTGCCATGCCGGACTTTCTTTCAGGGATGCCAGAATCGGAATGCACAATAAGATGGGCAGAAGTAACACCAAATAGCATGCGCGCCAGCCCCAGCCCCACGTGCTGAAGGCGGCAAAGATTCCACCAGCAATGAAAAAACCTACCGGATATCCTGCCTGCATAATTCCCATTGAGAAGCCACGTTTTTTTGCCGGCACCATTTCCGAGAGATAAGCTGCGCCGATAGGCCATTGTGCCCCACCTCCTAACCCGGTAAAAAAACGGGAAACACCGACAAGAAACGCACTGGACGCCAGGCCACCCAGCGCAGTGGAAACCGAAAATATTGATATACATGCGCTCATACCGATGCGTCGTCCTTTCTTCTCAGCCAGCATGGGAAGCAGAAAAGCCCACAGAAAGGTCCCGAAAATAAAGATTGACGCGATGTAGCCCATCGTACTGAGTTCAAGATTGAACTCTTCACGTATAAGCGGCAAGGTAAGGGAGTAAATGGTGCTGTCAGCTGCATCAAAAACCCATGCCAGAAAAACGAACAGCAGAACTTTACGGGCCATGGATTGATCGGTGGGCATCATCTTTTTCGTGGCAGTCGCGGAAGCATTGGTCTGCACTGCCGGAATATCGGCAGGTAGATTCGCAGAGCTATTCATCAATTTTGTCTCGGTTTGTTATAAACGGAAGGCATTTACTGGACTTGAGCACCCGAAGACTTCACTACCGGGGCCCATTGAGAAATTTCTGATTGGATTTGCTTGTTGAAGTCTGCTGGTGTAGACCAGTCTGCCGGGAATCCCTGATCTGCCAAGCGTTTTTGTATATCTGGAGTAGCAAGTATCTTCTTGAACTCTGCATTTAGCTTCTCGATCACCGGAGTCGGCGTATGGGCAGGTGCCATAATGCCATTCCACACCAGGGCATTGAATCCCGGAATACCGGCCTGCGCCACGGTAGGAACGTTTGGAAGCAGCGGCGAGCGCTCGGATCCTGTAATTGCCAGCGCTTTCAGACGGCCGGATTCAATCTGAGGCATCGCGGAAAACATAAGATCCAGTACCACTTGCGTATTGCCCGCCATCACATCCGCCATAGCCGGTGCGCTTCCGCCAAACGGAATATGCGTCATTTTTAATCCGGCCCTGCTCGAGAGCAACTCAGTCGTCAGGTGGGTAGTGGATCCGTTTCCAGCACTTGCATAATTGAGTGAATCGGGCTTATCCTTTGCTCGTTTAATCAGATCCTGCAACGTATTAATATTGTCCTTGGGATTAACCATGATCAGCATCGGTCCACTGGACAGTCTGGACACACCCGTCAGATCCTTGGTAATGTCGTAGCGAAGATTCTTGTAAAGCGAAGGATGAATCGTGTGGCCGGTGGTCACAAGCAAAAGGGTATAACCATCTGGCTTGGAACGAGCAACGGCTTCTGCGCCGATATTGCCTGACGCTCCTACTTTATTTTCGACAATGACCGGCTGACCGATCTGTTCACTCAGCTTTTTCCCTACCAGGCGGACAACAACATCATTGGTGCCACCCGGCGAATATGGCACAACAATTTTAATTGGCTGAGTGGGAAAATCAGTTGATGCTGCCGTAGACGTTGACAGCAGTCCAGTACCGAAAATCGTAGCCAATACGGTGATAAGTGATCTGCATGCAATTTCCATTTGAAATAGTCTCCATTGTTTTAAGTTATCGGTGCAAATTCTAGAGACTACTGCTATATCTAATCAAATACTTTTGATATATACTTCTATACATTCTGTATATATAAATAAATTCTCTCATCGCTGCCGAATAGTATTCAGATGTATTATTTCTTTCATTCGTGATATTCAAACTATCGAACTCAGATTGGCATGCTGTTTAACAACAACCACCCACGCCACACCGTTCTTATGGAAGAGAGAGTCAATTCTCATTCGCCGGATATTTCATGGAATTACGCCAGCTTAAACAATTCGTCGCTGTCGCCCAGACAGAAAATTTCAGCCGCGCAGCTGATCTTCTTCATATGGCCCAACCCCCGCTATCGGTCGCCATTCGTAAACTTGAAGAAGAAATCGGCATACCATTGCTGATTCGTGGCTCGCGGGGTGTCAAGCTCACCGCTGCAGGGCAAGCTGTATTGAGCGAAGCGATAAAATGTCTGGATAGTGCGGCGAATATTTCTGCAGCGGCACATCAGGCAGCAAATGGGGAAGCCGGGATATTGCGTATAGGATTCATCGGTTCGCTCACGTTCAGTCTGCTACCTAAACTCATTCAAAATTTCAGTCAGCGCTACCCCAATATACGACTGGAATTGAGCGAATCAACCAATCTGGGACTGATCTCTATGCTTGAGACAGGGTCGGTTGATGTGGTATTTGTACGTGAACCGACGAGCCATCCCGCAGGACTATTTTTTGAAACAATATCAAACGATGTCTTTTGCGTCGCAATGCCGACTGATCACCCCTTATCAAGAAAAAAATCTGTTTCCTTGCAGGATCTGCGGGACGAAAATTTTATTGGCTACACGCCGTCCAGAGTGGGCGGGCTGCACGCAGCTGTCACTCATCTGCTTCATGAGGCAGGAATATCGTTACGTGTGACCCAGGAAGCGGTACAGGTACAAACGGTGGTCGGGCTGGTACGAAGTGGATTAGGTCTGGCCATGGTACCGTCCATCAATGCCGCCTTTATGCCCAATGATGTCGCATTTCGACCAATCCACGACCTGCCCGAATCGTTTCATATCGGGATCGCACTTGTTTATCGCGATCGTAATGACAACCCGGTCATTCAGCGCTTTGTGGCCAGCATTCAGGAAAATCTGGACACGTGACGCTACAGTTCTCTTGTAGAGCCCGATTCGTTCATTTTTCTGAACATAAAACGAATTTGGGCATAATAAGATTCCAATTCAATCCAATAACCAGATTAACTATTGCATTTTACGGACGTAAAGGAACTCTTCTATGCATTTAATATATTTTTCTTGCGCCAACTTTGAAACCGATGTTTGTAATTATTTTGAACAAACACAAATAATCTTGTTCACGTAGTCTCTGCAAGATCCAAGATCCAGACAGGACATATCAAGCGCATCGACCGCTACTCGCCATATTCTGGGCGTTGCCATGAGCAGCCATGGACTTACTTAATCGAGTCGATTCGAGTTTATCTGTTGGACGCTGCAGAGATCGTTCCGCCCCTTGTACATGCGCCAGCATGACAGCCTGTGCACGATCAGGCCGTCGTTCGCGAATGCTGTCCAGAAGCATTTGATGCATAGCCGTGGAGACAATGCGCATTTCTTCATCTGCCTGTCGTTGTCTTGCGTTCATCATCACGCTAAGCACGCCACGCATCTGATCGCGTAAGCCTGTAAGGATACGATTATGTGATGCCTGCACAATCAGACTGTGAAACTCAAGATTCAGCTCAAGATATTCTTCGCCGGAAGTTTTCGGATCCCGCATTCGTCCAACAACAACTTCCAGAGCGCCAATATCTGCAGCCGTAGCCCGCTTGGCTGCCAATCCCGCTGCCTCCACTTCGAACATCCGGCGAACATCCAGCAAATCATTGATTAAAAAGTCGATCGTTCCGGTATTGCCAAGTAGCTCCAATAGGCGGGTATCAAGCAGATCCCAACTTGCCGAACCATTGACATATGTACCCGCCCCATGCCGAACATCAACCAGACCCGCACTTACCAGCGCCTGTATGGCCTCGCGAATAACCGTCCGACTCACACCAAATCGATCTCCCAGTACAGAGTCTATTGGCAATCTGGCATCGAATGCGAGTGTTCCGGTAATAATATCGGCCGCCAGCGCCTCAAAGACCGAATCATGTAGGCGCCGCTTTTGCGTTGACGAAGTCATGCTGTCTGTAAGAGTTTGAATTGCGTTCATTATAGGTTATGGACTACCCTTCCATCTGAAAACGCGCTTCTGAACAGCATGATCAGGAGGTGATTCTAAGACTTGACGGGGTAGGATCGGATCAATTGGCTGAATGGCGAATCGGTCAATTTAGTTTGCAATCGATTCAACAGTGCGGTCAACTCATGGTGATCGTGATGATTCAGTTTCGGGCCTGGCGCCCTTACGCTGGCGCACTCAATGATGCCCCGGCGGCGGAATATCTCTTTGCGTATTGCCAGACCAATGCCCGGTTGCTGCTCATAACGGATTAGGGGAAGGAACAGATCATACAAATCTTCACCTTTTTGCGATTGTCCTTTATCGAACAGATCGCACACCTCAACCAGCATTTCCGGAAACGCCACACCAGTATTCGCGCCATCTGCACCACGATGCAATTCCTGAGGCAAGTAGAGAGCACTATTGCCAACCAGAATACTCACTCGCTCACGACTGCCTTTTGTCTCCTGATCCCGTAAACGTGTAATTTTGTTGAGTGCAGACGCTTCCTCATGCTTCACAACTTTGATCGATGGATGCCGCTGTATCAGCACGTCCAACGTCTGAGTCGAAATAAATACGCCGGTGTTTTGAGGATAGTCTTGCAAGGCAATCGGCACATCGCCACCGATTGAGTCAATCAAACCATCAAAGAAGCGAATTACCTGTTCTTCGGTTTTCAGACCAACAGCTGGAGCAACCATGATGCCCGCCGCGCCGGCCTGCATGACACTGCGTGTGAATGCGACGAAATTCTGGCGACCAACATGCGATACACCAACGATAACTTGTACACGGCCGTTGACTCGATCTATCACGTGTCTGGTCAGTTCAATTGACTCAGAATCGGATAAGCGTGAGACCTCACCCAACACGCCGAGAATGGTCAGACCCGGAACGTTACACGATAGATAAAAATCAATCAGACGATCCAGACTTTGAAGATCAACACTGCCTTCCTGATCAAACGGTGTAATTGCAATTGGGTAAACCCCCTTGGCACTTCGATTTAGATAGGTAACTGCCACGTTATTCCTCCACACATTAGACTAATTTCATCTCATCTTATTTCAATAGATATAATATCTCTTTATCAGAGTTAAGGCAATATCTCTAAGTTTTTAAAATAAATACACAATTTTTTGGCTATTTCTAGTAATATACATAATATCTCTAGTAAGGGTATATGGTAAAGAATGCTGGCGACGAGCCGCACACAAAACAAAAAGGAGGGACCACATTGATAACCCGAAGACATTTTATTCATCTCTGTCTTGCCGGCGCCATGGGTGGAACTTGCATCCAGGCAGCAGCGGCAGACTTCCCAATAGACCAATCAGCATCGTCGTTCCGTTTCCTCCCGGTTCCATTTCCGATGTCACATCCCGCATCATTGCGGCAAAAATGGCACAAACACTGAACCAGCCGGTCGTTATTGAAAACAAGGCGGGCGCCGGCGGTATCGTCGGTGCGCAATTTGTTGCGCGGGCCAAGCCAGATGGCTACACCCTGCTGCTGGGCACCAATTCGACAAACGCGATTAACCCAAGCATGTATCGATCCCTGCCCTACAATCCCGCGGTTGATTTCCGATCGATCACGACGACTGGCATTATTCCCGCGCTGCTCGTGGCAAAAAAGGACCTGCCAGCCAACAATATCGACGAAGTGGTTGCATTGTCGCGAGAACGGCCAGGCCAGATTCGCATTGCAGTCGGTACGTCCACTTCGACAGTGGCAAGCGAAATATTGCAGAAGGAAGGAAAATTTAAAGCGATCACTGTACCTTATCGGGGCGAACCGCCCGGCCTGACTGATCTGATCGGCGGACAAGTGGAACTCATGTTGTTAAATTTGCCGACAGCGCTGCCTCAGTTGAACAGCAAGACGATTAAAGCTATTGGTCTGATCGGGCAAGATAAAGTCTCAATCGCGGGGCAAATCCCTCTTATCGGCGAATCGCTGGCCAATTACACTATTCCGACAGGGTGGAACGCCCTCTTTGCTCCTGCCAAGACGCCTGATTCGATCATCCGAAAACTCAATGAGGCAGCAACATCAGCGTTGAAAGATAAAGAAGTACGAGAAAAACTGGAAGCGATTGGCGGCTATTTTGTAACACCCTCAACGCCTGAAGAATTGGATCACAGAGTCGAATCTGACACCCGCCGCTGGGCGACGTTGATCGAGCAGGCTGGCGTGCCCAAACTTTAACCTCGACAAAGCAACCTTCTTTTAACGACGAAGCATCCCTAAGCTCCCCTGACTACCCTGCCGGCTACCGACCGGCTGGATAGCAGTTATCCGCCCGCCCCTATTTTTCTTCACAATACTTCCGATAACGCGCCAGAGTGCGTTCATCCGGGGGATACACTCCATCCAGCGAATGCCCCTGCTTAATTTCGCCCAGTATCCATTCTTCAAGCGCCTCCTGCTCCAGCGCACTTTCGAGAAGCGTCTCGATGTACGCAGCCGGAATTACGATAGCACCATCATCGTCCGCCAGTATCCAGTCATCCGGAAATACGGCTACCCCGCCACAAGCGACAGGGTCCTGCCAGCCCACAAATGTCAAACCACACACAGCTGGAGGAGCCGCAACCGACGAAGCCCATATTGGCAGACCCGTTGATTCCACACCAACAATATCACGCATAGCGCCATCCGTAACAATCCCTGCCGCACCACGACACGCCAATCGGGCACAAAGAATATCGCCAAATATTCCTGCATCGCGGTATCCCATCGCGTCTACTACGACAATACTGTTTTCCGGCACCTGTTCAACTGCTTTGCGGCTCGATTTTGGACTTGACCAGGCTTGAGGTGTGGCCAGGTCCTCGCGGCTTGGGATAAACCGCAAGGTAAACGCCTTTCCAGCAATTCTGCCTGTTTTTCTACCCATGGGCATTGCGCCGCGAATCCAGATATTGCGCAATCCATGCTTGAACAGGACTGTTGTTGCAGTCGCGGTTGAAATCAATTTGAGCTTATCAACGATAATGTGGTCAGGGTTCACTGGCAACTCCGCGGTTCAATATCAGATACTGGCGATCATGCCGCCGTCCACGCGCACGGTAGATCCAGTCATGAACGATGCGCGTTCACTGGCAAGGAAAACGGCGACATCCGCGTACTCTTGCGGCGTACCGTAGCGATGTATAGGAATGGTTGAAACGCTTTCATCAATTACATCTGAAATGTTTCTATTCTCTCGTTTTGCCTTTGCTTCGTCCAGAAATCTAATGCGATCGGTTGCAATTCTACCCGGCAAAATCACATTAGATGTTATGCCGGATGCCGCAACTTCCCGGGCCAATGTTTTGGACCAACCAATCAGCGACAGTCTTAATGCGTTTGAAATTGCCAAATTGGGAATTGGCGCAACGACGCCGGAAGATGCGCTTGTGACTATCCTACCCCATTTATTCTCTTTCATAGCCGGAAGCACTTGATCGGCGATCTTCACAATAGATAAAACCATGCTTTGAAAATTTTGCGTCCAGAGATCAGCCTCCAATCCTTGCGTTTGCGTCGGCGGCGGTCCTCCGGTATTGTTAAACAGAATATCCACCCCACCAAGGTCGTTTCCAATCTGATCTACGTTCTTCTCTATAACAGAGATATCGGCAAGATCCCATTTTAATGCAGTCGCTTTCCCCCCCGCAGCCTCTACGATCCGCTTCGTTTCAAGTAAGGCGTCTTCATTGATGTCTGCCAGAGCTACCTTTACACCTTCCTCAACAAATTTAAGTGCCACAGCCCGACCGATGCCTCCTCCCGCACCCAACACCAGAGCCGTCTTATCCTTAATTCCCAAATCCATTATCAATCCTTTTTGCTAAACGTCAGTGGCTATTGAGTGTCGCCACCATCAAAAGTTAAAAAATCAAAATCACATCCGGCATCAGCCTGTAACGTACTTTGCGCATAAAGGCGCGAATATCCGCGTTTCGGACTGTATTGCTCTGACGTTGCTTCGCTTCGCCGTTGTTCCAGCTCAGCAGAATCGACCAGCAAATCCAGCTTGCGATCCTTTGCCGACATGCGAATCCTGTCGCCCGTGCGAACCAGACCCAGCGGCCCACCCACCGCCGCCTCCGGCGAAACATGGAGTACGACACTTCCAAATGCGGTACCACTCATGCGGGCGTCCGAAATGCGCAGCATGTCCCTGACACCTTGGCTGCTTAGTTTCTTGGGAATCGGAAGACAGCCAGCCTCAGGCATTCCCGATTCACTTCGAGGTCCCGCATTCTGCAAAACAAGAATATCGTCTGCCTTGACATCCAGGTCCGGCGAATCAATGCGCTGCGCGAGATCCTGCAGCGAATTGAACACAACCGCTCTCCCTTCTTTTTCCATTAAGGCGGGATCGGCCGCAGAACGCTTCAAAATCGCACCACTCGGAGCAAGGCTTCCGAAGAGTGCAATCAACCCACCCTTTTCCTGATACGGCTCATCCATGGTGCGAACAACAGTACGGTCCACCCAGGTGGAGGCCTCTTCCAGATGCTGACCGAGTGTTTTACCGGTCACAGTCAAGCAATCCAGATGCAGTAGCGGCTTGAGCTCCCGCAACACTGCGGGGATCCCGCCAGCCGCATACAAATCGGACATGTAATGCTCGCCTGTTGGCTTGAGGTTGACCAGAACCGGTGTTTTTTCGGACAACTCATTAAGCGTTTCCATCGAAACCTTAAGGCCCAGGCGCCCCGCCATCGCAGTCAGATGAATGATCGCATTGGTTGAACCACCGATAGCCAGCAATAAGACAAGAGCATTTTCTATGGCCTGCGGCGTCACGATCTGACTCGGTAAAATTGGAATTTTCGCCAGACGTACAGCTTGCCGACCCGTCTCTTCCGCAGCACGGATACGATCAGAATGCACTGCCGGGATTGCAGCCGTATTAGGCAACGACATGCCTAGCACTTCGACAATCGACGCCATGGTACTGGCCGTACCCATCACAGCGCATGTGCCCGCTGTGGCCGCAAGTTTTGTGCCAATCAGATTGATTTTCTCTTCTGTGATCTTCCCACCGCGATAGTTTCCCCAATAACGACGACAGTCTGTACAAGCGCCCAACCGTTCTCCTTCGAACGGCATTGGCAACATGGGCCCCGGCACTAACTGAATCGCCGGAATATCGGCTGAAAACGCGCCCATCATTTGAGCCGGAACGTTCTTGTCGCAGCCACCCAGCAGGACGACAGAATCCATCGGTTGCGCACCAATCATTTCTTCTACGTCCATTGACAATAGATTGCGATACTTCATTGTCGTTGGAGAGGTAAAGGACTCTCCGAGAGAAATAGTAGGAAAGTCGAACGGCATCCCTCCTTCAGCAATCACTCCTCGTTTGATCGCTTCGACTAATTCAGGAAATGTTCGATGACAGGGATTAAACCCACTCGGTGCCTGAGCAATACCAATTACCGGCTTTTCCAACATCTCCGGGGAATGACCGGCAGCACTGGCAAACGCCTTTCTCAAGAATAGCGAAAATTCATTGTCTCCATAATTGGTCAGTCCTTTTGCCAATCCCGAACCATCTGATTTCTTACTCATGCTCTTTTCTTCCAAAACAAAAATTTAATTCAATCACTGAACAGACACTCACAGCCATGTCGAACACTCGTCAGAGATGCGTGTTTACTGAAGGGGGATTTTGGCGTCTTCTACGACTGCTTTCCAACGACTGGTTTCTTCCTTGAGTTTGTCGGCGAAAGCCTCAGAAGTACCCGGAATCGCAACAGCGCCCTGGTTGACAAATTTTTTCTGTATTTCTGCTTTGCCCAATGAAGCAATCAACGCCTCATTCAATTTTTTTACTATCGGATCCGGTGTTTTGGCCGGGGCCAATAAGCCGTACCAGACCTGGATTACAAAATCATCCATGCCCGCCTCTTTTGCCGTGCGTACGTTTGGCAGAGTACTCAGACGCTTGTCCGAGGTAATCATTAACGCCTTCAGCTTGTTAGACTGGATCAATGGCGTACCAATAGGGGTACCTTCGACAACCATTTCAATTTGATTACCCATCAAATCGGTGACAGCCGGACTCCCTCCTCGATAGGGCACATGCGTGAGCTGCACGCCAAGTTTTTGACTGAATGACGCGCCGGTCAAGTGCCCGATACTGCCGGTTCCACCGGAACCAAAATTGACTTTTCCTGGCGACTTTGCGGCAGCCGCCTTGAACTGATCTACGCTTTCATATGGGCTTGCTGCGTTAAGAAGAATCAGCAAAGGGCTTTCAGTGATCAACCCGACGGGCGCGAAGTCTTTGAGCGGCTCGTATCTCAACTTCCTATAGATTGCCGGATTGATTGTCATTGAACCGGTATTACCAAGAAGCAAGGTGTATCCGTCAGGATCTGACCGCGCCACGGCTTCAGCCGCGATGGCGCCGCCCGCGCCGGCGCGATTCTCGACCACGATGGATTGCTTGAGCTGCCGTCCCAACTCATCTGCTATTACACGTGCCGTTTGGTCGGCTCCGCCGCCAGGAGGAAAGCCGACAATCAATCGTATCGGTTTTGTCGGAAACTCCGAGGCAGCGTAAACCATCCCAGGAGCAGCGGCCAATCCGAAGGCACAGGCGATTGCCCCAATACTTAATTGCATTTTCATAGATGTCTCCAATTTGTTTTAATTTAGTGCTGAATTTTCAAGTAACCGGTTACTTATAATGTAGTTGTATTATCGATTTTTGTCAATTTCAAATCTGAAATACTATTTAATTATTTGATTTTAAAAGTACTTATACAATCAATATAGAATAGAATTTAGTAACCGGTTCCTCAATAGTGGGCTAAAGCGGTATTAATTCGGCAATTGCAATACCACAACGACCGAAGCTCTCCGTCGGGAATGTTATTTGCCTCTGTCTCGGGCAGGGCCTGTGCTACCTCTAACAATGAGATTAAAAGGGATGGCAGATTTCCTGACCGTGTTGCGCCCTTCCGCATGAGCCATCAGGTATTCAGCCGCGCGCTCGCCCACCTCAGCTGCCTGCAGACTGACAGTCGTCAATGGTGGCACAGTGTGGGAAGCGAACTCCAGATCATTGATCCCGGTAATGGAAATATCGTTCGGGACGTGCAATCCAATTGCCGCCGCTTCTATCATCGCGCCAAACGCCAATGTGTCCGCCCCACAAATCACAGCTGTAATGGATGGATCATTTTGCCAGAGAGACCGCATGGCCAGCTGACCATCGGCAATTTTATGCGAACGTTTAATTGCATAGACGCTGGGTTTGCCGGCTTTGCGCGCAATCAAAGCCCGCTCTATGCCTTTCATGCGGCTCGATGCACGATCGCTTTCGGCCCAATACTGCGTAATAACAGCGAAATTCCTGTGACCCAGATCCAGAAGATAATTGGCTACAGTAAAACCAATAAGTTCGTTATCGAATCCTACGCTCGGATGATTTGGATCCAATACCCATGAGTTGATATAGGCGATTCTTTTTTCGTTCAAATAAGTGTAGACACGTTCCTCCCGCTCAGCCCCCACCAAAAATACGCCCACAGCCCCTTGGCCAGCCAATGCTTGAATTTGCCTGAACTCTTCCTGTTTGTCGTAATTGGAAATCCCGAGCAGGAGTGTATAGCCGTTATTCTGTAGCCGCGATTGGAGAATTTCGACTGCCCTGGCAAAAACCAGATCTTCCAATGTTGGGATAATTGCACCAATGACTCTGCTTTTTTGAGTGGCCAAGGCCCGAGCAGCGGCCTGCGGCGCATATCGAAGCTTCGCAGCAACTTCAAGCACGTGATCTCGAATTTCCGTTCCGACAGTATCGAACTTATTCAGTACTCTGGAGACAGTCGCCACCGACACGCCTGCTTCACGAGCGACATCCCTGATCGTAATGCTATTACTCTTGCTGCGGGATTGCCGTTTGCGCAGATTTAGGTCATTTTGGGATTCAACGGTTTTCTTGCTCAAAGTGATTCCTGAGTTAATTACGGACACTCAATATGTCGAGGGCTCTGATTGTCATGCATCAGACTTCGGTCTGCTAAAAAAGGAATATAACCGATGGAACCGAACGAATGCCAGCGGCAGAGCCTGGAGCCTGATTTCAGGTCGGAAAGTTACGCAGGGTTTGTATAATAATTGTGCGGTTACGACTTTAAATGGCAGCTTTCCGAGACATTTTTCTTAAAACGCGAGAGGATCCATGATGACCAGGATTCAGGCACTCTTATATTATTAACAAGAAAATATTTTGAACCCATGAATGGTCAGGTCATTTCATCGGATTCGGAAGCTGAACCCCAAACTGCTCGGCGTATGGCACCAGTGCAGCATATACCGATTCACTAAGCCAGATACCTTCTTTTTTTGCCTTTCGCATACGTTGAGAAGCCTGTTCTCCAGGAACCCGTACTTTCGCAACACCAGGTCGTGGCTTATTATTCTGACAGGCGTCCACCAGCCATGACGACTGACGGGTGAATTTATCGATTCCAGAGAAAGCCCGAGGGTCAATGACTTGCAAGTACACGCCTGTAACAGTACCCGACGGACTATCTGCACGGCCGTATCCGGGTAATGCCTGCGTGAGTGTCTCAATTAACAAAGACATGCCGTAGCCTTTGTGTCCGTGATCAAGCCCGCCAACTGGGAGTAAGGTGCCACCACCGGAAATAACGCAGTCGGGGTCATCTGAAGGATTCCCTTCTGCATCCATTGCCCACTGCTGCGGAAAGCGCTTTCCAACTTGGGCCAACTGACGCGCACTATTCAATGTTGTAATGGAAGAACTGATATCCAGGAGTATGGGGTCATACTCCGTGGGTATGCCAGCAGCGATCGGATTCGGTGTCAACAACCCCTCAGTTCCGCCAAAAGGTGCGACGACTTTGGTGGCCGGGCCCGAAGAAGCCAGGATTCCCATAAACCCATTAGATGTTAGCTTCGTCAAATAGGTTGCCAGTGCTCCGGTGTGATGACAATTGGATATGACGATTGTCACTGTTCCAAACTGCTCCGCGCGTTCGATTGCAAGATCGACGGCACTTGAAATTAACCAGGCTCCAGGTAACCGACGTCCATCCCACGTTACACACGCTCCTCGATCTGCCACTACATCATAATTTCCAGACAACGTGATGCTTCCTGCGCGCGCAGCGTCCAGATACCATGGCGCCAATGCAAGCCCATGCGTAAGATGGCCCATCATTTCGGCTACAAGCAATGAGTCAGTGACTCGCTCGGCAATATTGGCTTGCATTCCCGTGGCGCGAAACAAGTCGAGCAGTGACTGCTCAAGTTCAACATATGAGAAACAAGATGACACTGGGGCCGTTACACTGGACATACTGGTTGGTTCCAAGCAAAAAAATTAATTCCGTCATTGCCATTGATGCAATCGGGGCGGAATGGATCAGCCCTTTTGCCAATCCATAAGGCTGCCACCACTTTGGTTCGCTTCAGATTGAAGGACTGGTGGCAATGGGTAATCATTTTCGTTCAGAACGAATCCTGGTTTCAGCGAAAAATCGGCTCGTGGCGGAGAAAATATATCGATCAACCGCGCTCTACCCGACCCTACATCAATCGTAGTATGTATCACAGGAGGAGGAAGAATGACCACGGACGGGCTGCCTGCCATAAGATGCTCATCTTCCTGCCATTGTGTTGAGTCTGATTCCCAAGGGTAACGGATATGATGAATAAACTCTCCTTCCATCCCCAAGGAGGCCTGCTCGAAATCCGCGTGCCAGTGCGGACTTAGCGTTCGCGGATCTCGTCGGGTATCCCAAGGCACGAAAACATTCACCATCAGATTCGTTGATCGAAAAGTCCTGGGCTGAATTCTCGGCCCATGCACATCCCGGTATTGCGCTAAAGGGTAATTTCTGATGCGAAATCCATTAGCAGGCTCTGGCCAGTTCTTTAGAGGGGCAACTGAGTGATCAGTATTACCTTCGTAATTAGCGGCATTTACGGCCTGGTTCGCGAGATCCTTTGCACATGAAGTAAATATCCGTGCAACCTGACCTCCCTCGTTGATCTTAATTTCGCTATTTCCGGGAGGGATGATTGACAGGCTGTCTCCACTTACGTCCATCTCCTCGATTGCCGTCTTAATACGAGCCGAAGTCCCGGGCAGGAGAATCAACATATATTCATCCGGTTGGTCTTTCCGCGACAATGTCGTGCCAGGCTCAGCAATCGTAACAGCCGTAACGATATTAACGCCACGGGTGATCCAGGTAGGCGCACCATCTGCTTCACGATATTGCGGACTATCTGCGTAGTGACGAGCGCAATACGCCTTTCTGATTTCTGAGAATGACATGATATCAACCTCTTAATCAGACTGTTTGGATTGGGTTGCAGCTTGTTTTTCGCGCCAGATCTCAAATTCCTTTCGGGTCTCTTCGTCCATCGGAAAATTTCCCCATAATGGCGCTCCCTCTTTAATCTTTAGAAAGGAAAATTGTTCACGCTCCTCCTGCAATTTCGCCATCCCGGCAACTTTTTCCGCCTCGTGACGAGGAATGACAACAACCCCATCTCGATCGCCGACAATAATATCCCCGGGATATACCGCAACATCAGCACAGCCTATGGGCAATTGAACATCAACCGCGCGCAAAAATGCAGGTCGTGTCGTTGCAGTGTTACCCCTACAGTATGATGCAATGGGTATTTCGCCAATTTCGTGTCCGTCTCGAAACGCGCCGTCCGTAATCACAGCCGCTGCACCCTTGAGCATCATACGGTAAACAAGGATATTTCCGGCAGAAGCAGCTCGCGTGTCATTGCGGCTGTCAATAACAAGCACCTGCCCCGGAGTCAAAGCCTCCACCGCTTCCCATTGCATATTCTTATCTCCACGCTTTGCCAGATCTGACAAGTCCCAATCTTTGTCTTCACGTGAAGGAATGAACCGCAACGTATAGGCCTCACCAGCAAATGCGGGTAGCTGCGGATTCAGCGGTGTCAATCCCACGAGGAATTGTTGTCGATACCCGAGCTTGAACAATTGTGAGGTAAGGGTTGCCGTGCTGGCTTGCTTGAGTGTATCGAGCACTTGTTGCGAAATAGGTATGGCTTGCGACATGTAAGCTCCTGACTATGTCTCTGTATTTATGATGGGCGGAATCACTGGAAATAAGAGAATTCCGATTGTTCTCAAGTATAGGCAGGTGGATCGATTCATGTCCAACATCGATTTTAAATCGTCGTGATACTTAAATTGAATCAACAATCCATCAAATGTGACTACACGCCACCAGCGGCTTTGGCAACTTCCAACAATAAAGGAACGGCAGAATTTCGAGTATCACGTCGATAAATAACTGTCAGATCTACAGTGATCCCGTCTTTAAGAACGATGGGGCGAAATACAACGTTATCAAAACAGGCATTTCGCGCTTCTTCCGGTACGATTGCAACTCCCATTCCCACGCTGACGAGAGAGAGAATTGCGTGAGCATGAGTGAGACTTTGCACTACCGGTGGAAATACGCCTGCGGCATAGAATGCGTCTGTCAGCAAATCATGTAAATAGGGAGCATCAGGATGATACATAATAAATGGCTCGTTCCTCAGATCTTCCAGCGAAAGGCGCTGTCGCTGTGCCAGCGGGTTTTGCAGAGGCAACACAACGGATAACTCCTCTCGCATCACGGGCTCCGATTCGAATTCTTTCTGGTTGAGTCCCATAACCGGACGGACGATACCCAGATCTATTTCCCCAAATTCCAGTGCACTGAGCTGTTGTGCTGCAGTCAACTCTTTCAGATTGATTGTGATAGCGGGATATTGTCTTGCAACGGTCACAAGAAAGCGTGGCAAGAAACTATACGAAGCAGCACCGATGAATCCAACCGTAATTTCGCCTTCTTTTTCTGGATTCAACTTGCGTACCGCCTGCTCTATTTCCGCACACTGACGCAATAGTCCCAGCGCCTCCGGTAGAAAACTACGTCCGGAAGATGTCAACGCGACTGAATGACTCGTTCGCTCAAAAAGCTGTACGGATAAGTAATCCTCTAACTGCCGGATCTGGCGGCTCAATGGAGGCTGGGTCATGTTCAATCGCCTGGCAGCACGGCCAAAATGCAGCTCCGAAGCGAGAGTGACGAAAGAGCGAAGGTGTACTAGGTCGAGCATGTTGATACCTATTTTGAATGATTGAAATGCTTTTTTAATGTTAGACATGCATCGATACTCTGTCTACACTTTTCTCATCGATGTCAGCGCTGATTATTTTTATGCACATGACACGAAAACCAAAATTAACATTACAACAACTCAATTTAATATGTCAGTTATTTCCTGTAATTCTTCCGCCACATTCGAAGGTTTTGTTCGCGAGGACGGCCGCGTTGGCACGCGCAACTATGTTGGAGTATTTGTAGCGGGAAACTGTGCCGCAACCTCCGCTCGTAAAATTGCCGACTGGTTCAATGCTGAACGACTGAAAAACTATCCCAATGTTGATGGCGTAGTGCCGTTTGTCCATGAAATTGGTTGTGGCATGGAAATGACGGGTGAGCCGATGGACTTGCTTCGCCGCACCCTCTCCGGCTTTATCCGCCACCCCAATATGGCAGCTGCAATTGTTCTGGCGTTGGGCTGTGAACGCAACAACATATATTCCTTCATGGAACAGGAAGCGCTTACTACAGGACCAATGTTACACACTTTGGTGATGCAGGAACTGGGGGGCACGGTCAATACGATCAACGCAGGCATCGCAGCAATAGAAAGTATGTTGCCTGCGGCAAATGACGTCGTTCGGCAGACCGTTTCAGCAAAACATCTATCTGTTGGCGTACTGTGCGCCGGAGATGATGCCTTAGCTGCGCGCGCTGCCAGCCCTGCGCTTGGAGTCGCAATTGATACTCTGGTCCGACAAGGCGGGACGGGAATTCTTACTGCAACGAGCAGTATTGCACCAATGGCACAAAGTCTTGCTGCGCGTGCTGAATCTTCGGATATCAAGCAAAAATTAGAACAAAGAATTCAATGGTGGGACAAATATACCCAAAACCGCGACACCCGATATAACCATCAGAAGCATCGGGCAAATGTTGATCACGCGTTCATGAATACGCTGGAACAAAACGCACGTCGCGCTGGAACAACGCCGTTAAAAGGTGTTTACGAGTACGCGAAACCCATTATTGACCCTGGACTTGCTTTTATGGATGCGCCCAGCTTTGATGCTGTGTCCGCCACGGGACAGATTGCTTCTGGTGCCAATATGATCTGTCTCGCTACCGGATCCGGTAGTAGCTTTGGATCCCTGCCCGCCCCTGCGATAAAACTTGCAGCTACGTCCGAGCTATTTGAAAGCATGGAAGACGACTTTGATATTGACTGTGGGCTGGCAGAGACCGGAATGCTCGATATCGATCACCTTGGTCAACTTATCTTCGAAAGCATTCTCGACCACGCATCCGGAAAGAAAACCAAAAGCGAAATCATAGGTATTGGTGAAAATGAATTTGTACCTTGGCCCATTGGTGCATTTGCATAGCACATATTGAGAATCACATGACTGAAACATCATCAAATTTATTCATCCGACTAGACCCACAAGATAACGTTGTCGTTGCAAGAACCAAAGTCGAACCCGGAATATTTGTTGCAACTGAAGGAGTCACCACGCAACAAGAAGTGCCTGCTGGCCACAAAATTGCCGCACGCGTTCTGCAGAAAGGCGACCCAATCCTGAAATACAAAACGGTAATAGGTTATGCCAAGGAGGAAACAAAACCTGGGACATGGATGCATAGCCACAATATCGAATTTCAGGATGTTATCAAGGACTATCGCTGGGGCGAAGACTTCAGGCCGGTTAATCTGATAGAGCCGTTGGAACGGGCCACATTCGAAGGAATTGTTCGCGAGGACGGACGCGTAGCTACGCGCAACTATATAGGCATATTCGTCGTGGCACATAGTAGTGCTACTGTCGCAAGAAAAATTGCATCGTGGTTCGATGCAAACCGCCTGAGTAACTATCCCCAGATTGATGGCGTTGTGCCATTTGTACATGATCAGGGATCTGGCACGGAAAGATCCGGCGAAGCGCTGGCGCTTTTGCATCGCACCCTGGGCGGATACATTGAACATCCAAATATCGCTGCATCACTCATCATTGGACAGGATATTGATCGAGCGGATATCAGGGCATTTCTGGATTCACAAAACATAGTGATCGGTGACACTGTCGGTGCACTGTCCGTTTCGGCTTCTGGCGGGACAAAAAAAGCAATCGAAGCCGGAATCGACATTATTCAGAATATGCTGGTCAATGCAAATCGCGCTCAACGGCAGCGCGTGTCTGCAGAACACATCAAGATCGGATTGCAATGTGGGGGGTCTGATGGATTTTCCGGACTCTCTGCAAATCCCGCGCTTGGGGTTGCCATGGATATCCTTGTACGTAACGGCGGGACTGCGGTTCTTTCGGAAACCAGCGAAATATATGGAGTAGAACATACGCTGACATCCCGGGCAGCAACTCCGAATATTGGCAAAAAGCTCGTTGAACGAATCAATTGGTGGCTTGATTATAACAAAGGGCGGGATACCCAGATCAACGGACGTGTGAGCCCGGGAAATAACGCGGGCGGGCTTGCCAATGTTCTTGAAAAATCGCTGGGTGGCGCAAAGAAAGGGGGTAATAGTCCCCTGATGGAAGTCTATCAATATGCGGAGAGAATCAACACGCACGGACTGGTATTTATGGATACACCGGGTTACGACCCTGTTTCTGTAACAGGACAAATTGCGGGCGGTGCAAATCTTATTTGTTTCACTACTGGCCGTGGATCCTGCTTCGGGTCGGTGCCAGCGCCAACGATCAAACTCGCGTCGAATACGCCTATGTATCGTCGAATGTCTGCTGACATGGATATTAATTGTGGAGTCGTTATTGATGGAGATGCAACGCTCGAAAAAATGGGCCAGGAGATTTTTGAGCGAATTCTTCAGCATGCATCGGGTACACCAACGTGCAGCGAAGCTATCGGTGTGGGTTTGAACGAGTTTGTTCCGTGGCCGATTGGAACTACCGACTAGCTAATTAAAGATTCACATCAACACAACAACCAATAGTTATACAAAGGAGACATAACCATGAAATTTAATTTCTCATCTATAGCCTGTTTGACGTTCACCGCATTCGCAATGAGTTCTGCGAACGCCCAAACCACAAACTTTCCATCCAAACCGATTCGGCTGATAATACCGTACGAAGCCGGTGGAGCGACTGATGTGCTGGGCAGATTGATTGCGAACAGATTGGCAACGGCTATTAAGCAGCCAGTGGTTGTGGAAAACAAAGCGGGAGCCGGCGGCAGTATCGGCGCAACAATTGTGGCGAAATCCAAACCCGATGGCTACACCCTATTGCTGGGGACCAGTTCCACGCACGCAATCAATCAATGGCTATACAAAAGCCTGCCATACGATGTGATCAAGGATTTCGCATCGGTGTCGATGGTTGCAAAAACGGATTATGCATTGACCGTTCCTGCTGCTTCTCCGGCCAAAAGCGTAGCTGACATCATAAATGCCGCAAAGACGGGACGAGTCATGTATGCATCGAATGGCAATGGAACAACCAGTCATTTGGCTTCCGCACTTCTTGGAAATCGAATGCATGTCAAATTGGATCACATTCCATATCGAAGCAGCAGTCCTGCCGTTATCGATCTTATTGCTGGAAATGTAGATTATTCCATCGACAATACAAGTACCATGATACCCAATGTCAATTCCGGTAAGCTGCGTATTTTGGCTACAACCGGGGCGACAAGATCACCAGTTTTGAAAAACGTGCCAACAATGATGGAGGCCGGCGTTCCTGAATATGACATCACAGGATGGTGGGTAATCAGCGCAGCGAAGGGGACGCCTGGCGAAGTCGTCAAGTATCTGAATAAGGAAGTCACTGCGGTCTTAAATGACCAGGATGTCCAGAAACAACTCACCTCACTTGGAATAGAAAAGTATTCATCGACCCCGGAAGAGGCAGATAAATTTATCGAATCCGAGCTCAAAAAATTCAAAAACCTTGTTGAGATAGCTGGTGCAAAAATAGAATGAAATTCAATCATTGCCGATGGCTTCTCGATTGCGTATCTTCGAAAAAATTCCGCCCTTAGGACGCCCGCTTCATAAACCTGGATAAATAGACATGACACAACAAACCCACTATTCTCCCGATTATTACGAGAACCTTATTCGCCAGTATTTCGCGGCGTGTAATGCGGCCAGCTACGAAGGCCTGGTCAATAGCTTCACGGAAGATGCCGTTCATTATTTTCCTGCCGGACTGCCTGATGTCCCCTGGCGCAGTGCAGACACCATCGCTAAAAAGTGGATATGGTGCACCGAGAATCTGGGTTCCCAGTGGACCATAGAGCGCATTATTATCAGTCGCAACACGCCTGAAGCGATGATCGAATGGACGCACTGGAAAAATAAAAGCGGCACAGCCTTACGCGGTGCCGAATGGTACGATTTTCGTGGTGGCAAGATCAGCGAAATCCGCGCCTATTACGCATCTCCGGCTGACAAGGAAGTGCCCATCAATGAACTGGTTGATTTTGATTATGCCGGCCGTGGTTATCATCTTGCCAGCGTTTAAGGAAACAGACTCATGATCCGGCATATTGTCATGTTCCGTCGTAAAGTGGACGTGCAAAAAAATCACGAACTCGAATCAGCCCTGGTACAAAGAATGATTGACCTGGGCGAGCAGATCGATTTCATTCGTCATTGGCGCGTGGCCGCCAACGAAGTATCGCGCCCCATTTGCTGGGACTACGTGCTTGAATCAGAAGTTGACGATCTGCCCAGTCTCGAGAAGTATCTGTTTCATCCCATTCATCAGGCACTGATCGCTGATCTGAAACCCTACTTCGAATGGGTAACGGTCGATTACACGAAGTAAAGGAGAATTTACATGGCTTTAACCGGCGAGATGTTTATCGGCTCTGCGTCCGTGCGCGGTAGCGCGGGCAGTCAGCGCGCATTCAATCCAGCCACAAACTCAGAGATCGATTCGCCAGTCTTTGGCCTGGGCGGCGCGCAGGAAGTTAATCAGGCGGCAACACTTGCTGCCGAGGCGTTCGATACCTATCGCCACGTTCCGCTGGCGCAGCGGGCGCAATTTCTTGAAGCCATTGCAGACAATATTATGCAAATTGGCGACGCCCTGATTGAACGGGCCCATGAAGAAACCGGTCTCCCTGTTGCACGACTGCAGGGCGAGCGCGCACGAACTGTGGGGCAATTGCAGCTGTTTGCCAAAGTGGTCAGGGATGGCCTGTTTTTACACCCGACCATTGATCCTGCACTCCCCGACAGAAAACCCTTGCCGCGCGCTGATTTGCGACTCATGAAGGTTCCGCTGGGGCCTGTGGCCGTGTTTGGGGCCAGCAATTTCCCGCTGGCCTTCTCTGTTGCCGGCGGCGATACCGCCTCTGCCCTGGCTGCTGGCGCACCCGTCATTGTCAAGGCGCACAGCGCGCATCTGGGTACATCTGAACTGGTAGGCAGAGCTATTCAAAAAGCCGTCAAAGACAGTGGTTTACCTGAAGGTGTTTTTTCTCTGCTGATTGGCGCCGGGCGCAGCCTGGGTGAAGCCCTGGTCGCGCACCCGGCCATCAAGGCGGTGGGGTTTACGGGTTCGCGCCAAGGCGGGCTGGCGCTAGTGAACATCGCCAACAATCGCGCTGAGCCGATTCCGGTATATGCAGAGATGAGCAGCATCAATCCGGTGTTCCTGTTTCCCTCTGCACTGGCCAATCGCGCTCAAACCATTGCACAGCAGTTTGTTGATTCATTGACAATGGGCGCGGGACAGTTCTGCACGAACCCTGGTCTGGTCCTGGCCATTGACGGACCCGACTTGGCGACGTTTATCGAGTCAGCCAGCGAAGCATTGGAGAAAAAGGCGCCGCAAACCATGCTCACACCTGGCATTCATCAAGCCTACCTGAACGGTACAAAGTCCATAGAGAGTGCCGCTGAAATGCAGAAACTCGCCTCCGGACAGCAGTCTGAAACAGACAATCAGGCATGCGCAGCACTGTTTATCACAGATGCAAAACAGTTCTTGGAGAACGAAGCGCTGCAGGCTGAGATGTTCGGCCCGGCTTCAATCATTGTACGTGCCCGTGACATCAATGAGTTTATCCGTGTCGCCGAACACCTCGAAGGACAATTGACCGCGACCCTGCAGATTGATGCAGACGACTACGCCGAAGTAAAAAAATTGCTCCCAGTTCTGGAACGTAAAGTAGGCCGCATCCTGGCCAATGGTTTCCCCACCGGAGTGGAAGTCTGCCACGCCATAGTACACGGCGGCCCCTTTCCATCAACTTCCAACGCCATGTTTACTTCGGTAGGCGCAACCGCCATTGACCGATTCCTGCGTCCGGTGTGCTATCAGGATCTGCCCGATGCACTGCGCCCCGACGTACTGACGGACAACAATGCGCTGGGGCTGTGGCGGGTTGTGGATGGGGAGTTATCGAAAAGTTGATGCGTAGTGTATTGCAATTGGTACCGAAATTCGATATCGTTGACATTTGTATTCTGCTGGAGAGCAATGAGGCGCATTATTGATGTGCCTCATTGCTCTCTATTTCGATACAGTCAGAAAATATCCGGCTCGTTTGGCGACTCCCCGGCCTGGGTTAACAGAAAGTCCATGTCGCATTCCAATGGAATCGGAATCATCCCCCACTCCGGCATGCCCGGGCCTCCCTCAGGGCCAGCATTTCTCAGGACAATGACGTGATGTTCTGTGATATCATCATCCGGGTCATCAAGCATTGCTTTTAAACTCGGATAATCATCGAAGAAGACAGCGCGTCCGTTATACGTAAGCAACCGGACATCCATCGCACTGGGTTAGATCACGCTTAATATAATGTCCTGCAATTTGAGACGAAACACTTCCTGTAGCACCTAGTGATGCTTTGCCATGACTATGATGAAAAAGCGATATTTAGCGATGGATTGTCCTTAAGGTCACTAGAGTATCGACAAGGAGTGTTCGAATTTAATTGTATTTCTGTATATGGGTATCACTAAAGGCACTATTGCTCAGAATTTTGCTCTTGATGCTGAAATTTTTCCTCAATTAGAGCATTCGCGTTATCAAACCTCTCCTGTGTCTGTGTAGTCGATTCGTCGAACCTTATCTGTCTTGCAAACCCACTAAGGGTACGTGCCGCTGTCTTAGCACCGAGCTTATAGAGTTCCTTGGCAATCTTGCGATATTCTGTTGAAACAATTTTGCGCGTTTCCATTTGTTCACGCAAAAACGGATGAACCGGGCGGGACGCGTTTCTAATCGATTGCATTAATTCGATAGCTTGCTGACGGTAAACATCGGGTACTTGACCTCTTTTTCGCAAATGATGAAGTGTCGAGCGTTCCGATTTTTGAGTTTTCCCGCGATGCACGCGCCGTGTCGCCGCACACTCCACACCCTGCTCTCTCATCTTCTCCGCAAAGCGTAGCCGCCATTCAAACAAATCTGCTTTACGCGGATCCATCCGTCGTCCGAACTCATTTTTCATCATTACGCACAAATGCACGTGCGGATGTTTTTCATCCAAGTGCTGCACAAAAGCATACTGATGGCCTTCAAACTGATCACTTGCAAATTCCCGTGCTGCCGCTTTCACGGCTGCGGCATTTGTGCCGGGTGGCATTGAAAGAACCAAATTAATGGCTTCTCTTTTCCGGCTTTTTTCAGGTATTCCCAGTGACCTCCAGGCATTGGCGATACCTTCATGAATCTGCTTCTTTCCTGAATAAACAAAACCGTCCTGATCCTCGATGGCTAATTTGCCATTGCGACTAATATAGTCCAGATGATTACGTACGGCGCCAAGCCCGCTGGTTTTTCCCTTCCTGGGAGGAATCTTGACCATCACTTCGGGCTTTTTTAAAGCCGCAGACTGGATATTTTTCAGACCTGTGCCGACCCTCAATGGACGACGCGTTGCGCCCCTGCCCAGCGCGCCCTTCTTTGATCGTGTAGATCGAGTTTTAAACTCCAGAAACCACTTATCAACTTGCTGGTTCAACTGTTTCATGGCAATTTTTCCTGATTCGCGGTAATCAAATTGCGTACCTTTTCAGTATGATCATTGATGACGTCCATCACTTGGATCATTTTCTGGCTTGATATATGGACCGATTCTTGGGCATTACATGCTCTGGCTATCTGATTCAAATTGCGGCCTATTCTTAACAATTGAAAGTTGGACTGATATAACGCCCGCACTTCTTCATTCGTTAGAATGGAGGTTTTGGTCAAATAACTAAGCAACGTAAGCCGAATGAATGCACTGATAGACATGTCGGCATAATCAGCAGCCTCTCGAAGAAATGCCGTTTCGACGGAATTCAATTTCAACGAAGGCTTGATCCAATGTACCTCCGTCTCGTTCTGCTCATCATGACTCTTGCTGATTTGGAGCGCAGCTTGCACCGGTAGCGCGTCAAATGAAAGCACTTTCGCGTTCAAGGCCTGGGCTAAAACAAGTTTCGCGTATTCTGACACGCTCTCCAGCCCCATATTCTCTGCCTGCGCTTTCAATCGGTCATACTGCTTAGCCGTCAATCCGTAAACTTGAATTCGCTTTGCTGTCATTGCTCAATCTCCACTTCTTCATTATGCTGACCCGCGTGCTCGATAGACTGAATTTGCTCTTGATAAAAAGACGCCAATGCCGTTTCACGGCTATCTGTCGGTAGATGTTTCAAAACATCATGCATCATGGTTTCCATTTTTTTGAATCGATTCTGTTCAGATTCGGGCAACGATGGCAGTTTTTTCTGAAAAATTTCCTGCGCAGTCTCCTGTACTGTCTCAGATCGCCCAGCAGTGACTAAATCCTGCTTTTCTGATGTTGGCTCCAGGTACACAGACAAATAGTTATTGATCTTTTCCGCATCCTGACACGCCCTGACAATTTCAGCGGGATCTTCTTTCAGGATCTTGACCCAGGCATCCACATAAGCCATGTGCTGGCTTGGATCATGAGAAATCCCCAGGCGCTGGCCGATCAGCATTGAGCTGATTTCAGCTCTCAGCTCCTCGCGAGCGTATCCCTCAGATCCGAAAGCATTGACAAAGGGACGATTCAGCCGTGATTCGTGCCCCGTCCAGTGGCCCAGCTCATGCAAGGCAGTGCTGTAATAACGCTCAGGGTCCGAAAACTGTTCCTTTAGCGGCATAACAATCTTGTCCGGCCCCGGACTGTAATACGCCTTATTTCCAGATTGATGCTCGATGTGGGCGCCACTGGCGGCAAGTAGTTTATCGATCTGCTCAACGCCATCCCATTGATGTGGAGTGGGGATCAAAGGCGGCAACCCAGTGATTTGTTCAGCATTGAACACAACAAAATTACGAATAATTGGCTTATCCAGTTTGATCTGCTCGATAACAGGACTACCCTTCTCGTCCCTCACGAGTTTGCCGTTAGGATCACGCAATTGCTTTTCTTGGTGCAAACGAAATGTCTGAATCCGCGCGCCTTTTTCGCCCTTTTTTACCTGATAGCCGCGTTCTTTGGCCTGGTTATAGGTCAGCCAACGCGGATCAGAATAACCGGCCAGCATGAGATTGAGCAAATTACCGCCCCGATAGGGCTTACCTGTGGATTCATTGTGCGGCAAACTGATTGGCGGCGCATCCCACGGTCGTTGCCAAGGCGCAGTTCCCGCTTCCAACTGAGTAATGATTTTCTCGGCCAGTTGCTCATGAAATGCCGGTTTTTTCTCGGCCATAATATTTTCTCCTCAAACAAAAAGCCCAACCAGTTTTTTTTTGGTCGGGCTTCGTAAACATATTTGCAGCAATACGCGAAGGGTTATTTCACAGGCTCCTCGGAACGCAGATGGTCGCTTTGGGGCCACATAAGGCGTTCTGCATGAGTCAAGTGATCCTGTTCATAGCCATAAATTTCCGGCATTTCAAGCATGAAATCCAATAGCTGCTGCGTTGGGTTCAAGGCAATTGTCGATTTTTCATCCACTGTGATTACTCCCATATCATTGATTTACTTGTGTTTTGCGCCATTGCCACGGCTCGACCGCATCCGAATCGACCCACAACCCACGCTTTTTCGCCCGAGCGTCGGCTTCCAAATCGCCATAAGCCGAATACTGCACCTCGCCTTGATAACGGTAGGCCCAGGCACGACCCGTACGGACTAAAAATGCATTGACCGACGTGTCACTTTGTTGATGAGATGTGGGATCCATTGTTGTCACAAAGACCTCTGCCAAGGATCGACCATATTTATCATTATTCTCCAGAGCAACACGCACCGGTTTTCCCTCGATGAGGCTAGCCAGAAACTGCTTTACGTCACGGCCATTAGCTTGCGAGAGTTCCGGCGCATCGATGCCAATCAGGCGTAGTCGCACTGGTCGATTATCAATCAGTACATCAAGGGTATCCCCGTCAATAACGCGTTCGACTACTGCATCGAGCAGTGGCGCCGTATTGTTAGCGCGATCGAACCACATCGCGCCAACCAATATTCCAACGAGTAACGCGACCGAGACAAACTCGGCGAAAGGTTTCTTCATTATTTCTCCTATTACATTAACGCTCCAGCGATCTATCTTGCTGATATTCTCGTTCCTGCTGATGTGGCCCTTTCTCACTCGCCTGCTCGGCTTGCGCTCGCATTGGCGCAGGAACGTTCAGTGCAGTCCCATTGACTGCCTTCTCCATATTGTCATTAAAATTGCGCTGCGCATCCTGTCGACGATCCTGACGCAGATAACCAATGACTGTATCCGCCATTGATTTCATATAACGAAATTTTCCCTGACTGGAGGGATTTAAACGACTGTAAAAATCGGGTTTGTCAGTCGATATCGGTCCGGTTGGTTTGGCGAAACGCATTTGGTCGGGCGCTATCTTAACCTCAGACGGGATGCTTTGGCTGCCAATATCGCTCATCCGAACATCAGAATCGACATCGGCTTTCGGTGACGATTCTATTTGGCTCTTGGTCGGCAGCTCATTTTGTACTGCCAGCCGATCCGCAGCAGACATCGCTTGCGCGTCCTGTCTCGGGGTTGTGCTTTTATTATGTCGGCTATTGTCATGTAAATCAGCCTGCACCTGGTTCAAACTGCGCTCCTCCTGGCGCTTATTAACCATAGCCAAATCCTCGGCAGCAGGCTGATACCCTCGCGTTTTTATGCCTTGACTCTCAGCCTCGATATACATCAAGCGTTTAAATTCCGACGTTCCCGATAATTTAAGACGCTCCCACCCCTTGGCCTTGGCTACTTCCACCATGTCATGCACCGTTTGGATATCTTCCTTGGCCGTAGCAAGATACTTGCCCTTGTCCTGGAAAATCGTCGTCACCCCATTACCAGCGTCCACATATTTTCCATCAACAAACAAATACCGCACTTCCAGTCCATCAGGCGGCGCTTTATACGCGAGATCCAAAATGGGTTTTTTTTGAGCGTGCTCCGAAGTATCGGCATCCCCGGCCGCCGAAGCCGTCATCGTTGACCCGCTACTGGGCTGCTGAATATCAGCATTTGGCTCAGCTGTGGCATGCTCTTGAATGGATTGACCCGACTTCGCTGGATGCTCTGATGTGTCCTTCTCGATCACCTGATCTAAATCCGGCTCAATCCGATTCTGCTCTTGCGGCCCAAATACAGATGCCGGCGCCTCTTGCGTATGCTGCTCCGCAAACTCGGGACTATCCTGCGAAGCCATCGCCTGTGGTGCGACTGGCTGCTGCACCACCTGCTTGACTGCGTCCAATCCTCGAATCTGAGCCAAATCATTAAAATCTGACGGCATGGCCTCGGGGCCATGTTTTTGCCGAAATGACGCAAAATCGGCATCAGTAAACTCAGGCATCATCGCTTGGGTTTTCTCTCCCACGATGTCAGCAGCCTGCTCCGCATATTTAATGCCCACCCCATTGGCATCATTATCGGCACAAAAAGTGACCGGAATATCTGGCATTCGCCCTTTTAATGTTTCTGCAACCGGTTTCATATTGTAGGCATGCACCGCCATCAACACGGGCTGGCCTGTTGCCTGATGCAAACTGGCCGCTGTCGCAAACCCCTCTGCCACCAATACCCCGCACTCCGAAGTAGCTTCGTTAGGATGTCCAATCAAAAACGCGGATCCGTGCACCTGGCTACCTTGGGCAAAGGACTTAAAGCCATTGGGACCAATCGACTGCAAGGCCACCAATTCCTTGTTTTGCCGTAAAGGTACCAAAAGCTGATTGCCGTCTTGTCGGATAGCACCGATCACAACCTGATCCGTTATTCCCTTGGCCACTAAATATGGATGTTTAGAATCGGCCGCGCCGGCTTTATCCCACCGAGACTGCGCGTTGGCCTTCGCCTGGGCTGCCTCAACAGCACGTTGCGCAAGGGCTTTTTCTTCGGCAATGCGTCTCTCCTGCTCTCTGGCCGCCTGCTCTTGGGGACTAGGCGGTGTATAGGGTGTTCCAGACACATACCCTGCCCGTTTGGCCTCAAAAAACACCGTACCGATATTGACGCGACCCGGTTTCAGGCTTTTCCAGGCCGATCTGGCCGATTTTGCATTGTAATTGTCTGCCTGCTGTGACCAGGCATCCCAAATCTCGAAACCACCCTCACCCAGCTCGGATTTAATCCCTGCACCCATACGCAGCCACATTTCCCGATCATGAGAATCCACATGATTCAACGCTTGCTGAATTTCATGTTCATTTGTCGTATTTCCATTTGCCATCATATATTCCTTATTAAATAGTCCCTTTTAGAGTTTCAATGGAATGGATCCATCAAGTATTTCCGGATCCAATCAAATGCTTCCTTAAGCACCTCCCAGTACCCGCTCAAAAGCACGAGTGCCACTGTCCTGCCAAGCTTTGGCGACCGCTTTTTTCAGATCGGCCAGATATTGAGGTGGCGAGTCCTGCGCGCATAGTCCTGCAATGACGGACTGCATCAACTCATCCTTGTTCGCCACGGTCTCCAAAGGCATATCATCCAGCTCCTGATCCGGAATCATCTCCATAGCCCCCGCTTCGGCACCGCCCGATCCTGCGCATTGCCGGTTATTGCTCACAGCACTGCCAATCCGTGGAATTTGCGGGCGCGCGTATCCGAGCCGAGGTAAAAACACCCGGTCCTTGTAATAAAAGACCTTGTCAGCATGGATGGTTTGCATCCCAGACAAATTAATGACGCACTCCTCGTGAGGCATGGTTTTGACCTCTTGTGGCAACATGACAGGACGGCGCTGATCGCTGTATGATTGGCTGTTGCTACTGCTTTTGCCGCTGCTACGGGAAGTGGAGCGGCTTTTGAAGGTTTCATAGCCGATAATCTCTGAGTACTCCTGTGCATCCTTATTGTCACGAGGCGTAAAGATGATCTGACATTCAAAGTTCGTGGTAAGCGTTCTCGCCCCATCAACGCCGTACAAGCCATTCAACTGAGCCAGATTCTGAAAAATGGACAATAGCCGCAGGTTGTAGCCCGCAATGTAAGCCACACCTGATTCGATAATATCCACTCGGCCAAGCGCAGCGAACTCGTCCAGGAGCAACAGACATTGGTATTTCAGAGCTGGATTTTGGCTGGGCAACTGATCTGTATTCTCACTAATGAGTTGGCTGAAAAACAGATTGATCAGACGAGAAAACCGTGAAATATCATTAGGCAAGATCCCGACATAGATCGTCATGCGCTGGCGACGCACCTGGCGCAGGTCAAAATCATCGCCGCTGGTGACTGCCGCGACCATCGGATCGGAAAATACACTGAGCGGCGCCAGAAAGCTGGAGACGATGCCAGAGGCCGTAGCGCCTGTATTGCCCGCATAGCTCAATAGATTGCTTTTACATTCCCGACTCAATTCAGGATCTTTGACGGCTTTCTTTATCCAATCGGCTAACGGCTCCCCGGTGGCAGGGGTCGATAGCTGCAGCATGGCCGACAGTGTTGGCGTAATCCCCGTATCATCCTCAGTCTCGACCAAATAAAGACATAGCCCCACAAAGAGCTTTTGTGCCATTTCATTAAAAAAACGGGTATTGCCTTCCATCTTTCCGGAAGTCGGATATAGAATGTTGGCAATAGAAAACGCCCCGCCTGGCGCAAAATTGCGATCCCGCTTGATATAGCTCAGGGGATTCCACCGATGACTCGTAAAATCCTTGGTACTCGGGTTGAACAAAAATACCTGCTGGCCGTGTGCCGCCCGGTAGCCGGCCGTAATTTCAAAGTTTTCCAGCTTGGGATCAAACACCACCAGGCTATCGCGGTAATGTAGGCAATTTGGAATCACAATACCGACACCCTTACCGGAGCGAGTGGGTGCCGCCAGAAAGGCAAATTGTTTACCCGCCCAACGCAAATACCGGTTCTTGTATTTGCCAATAATCATATCGGGCTCAGTGTGGCTATCTTTTAGTAAGCCTGCTCTGGAAATCTCCCCAGCACGGGCAAATCGGGCCGAACCGTGCAATTCGCGCTTCGGACGAGAAAACAGTGTGGCCAAACCCACAATGACAGGCGCAAGCGTAATCACACCACTGATGCCCACAGCCACCTTGTATTGCAGCAAAGCCCAAATACCGCCATCTTGAGACTTGTTATATAGATCCCATAAGACAAAAATACCGGGATCCATCGACACTTTGGTAAAACGAATAAAAACCAGGCTGCCCACAAACTGGCCAATGACGGCAAAAACAAAAAAGCTGACAATGAATATTGCCAGCCATATCAGGAATGTTTTCATCAAAAGCGCCTCCAAATCAATGTACTGCTGATCATGCAATCAGCCGAACTGCTCAAGCGGGTTTGTCTGGATTTGTTCGACGTTTTCCGGAAGCGGTGTTGCCTGTTGCGATTCCCTATCCACCTTCTCCTCGTGTCGGATCTTCGTGTGGATCATTTTCATATCCTGAACCTTGACAAAGACAGATAAACGGTTCATACCACTGCGATAGTCCTCATAGATCCGGGTTTGAAGCGCGCCACGGACCCAGATTTTGTCACCCTTGTTCATATACTTGGCGACAATCTCAGCTTGTTTACCCACCAACGAGGCGGTGTGCCATTGCGTGCCTTCTTTAACTTCTCCCGTGCCTTTGTCAGTCCATTGCTCTTGCGTAGCAATGAAAATACGCAAACTGGCCGTGCCGTTGCCGAAATAGCGTAGTTCTGGGTCTTTACCGAGGTTGCCCATGATGGTGATTTCGTTGATGTAAGCTGACATGAAAAACTCCTTGGACGGTAAATATTGATTTTTATACCTATTTTGGTATAATGCAGATATGGAAGACGAGAACATTAAGCCCTTGTACTGGGTCGCATCTAGCAAAAAAGACCTGTTAGCGATGCCTGAGGACGTACAAGATACATTCGGATTTGCGTTACATCTGGCTCAAATTGGATCAATGCACCCGCAAAGCAAACCATTAAAGGGCTTTGGATCTGCCGGAATACTTGAAGTCGTGGAAAATGCGGATGGAGGGACGTACCGTGCGGTATATACCGTCAAATTCGCAAATGCGGTATATGTTGTGCATTGTTTCCAGAAGAAGTCCACCAAGGGAATAGCGACCCCGAAACCTGATATGGATCTCATTCGCGCACGACTAAAAGAGATTCAAATTCACACATTAGGAGATAACAAATGATTGCTATTGAAAAAAGCAGCGGTAATGTCTATGCCGATTTAGGATTTACCAATGCGGATGAGATGCTCGTCAAGGCACAACTGGCTGCCAAAATAAGCGAAATTATTCGATCTCGTAGTTGGACACAACAGCAAGCGGCCACAGCGCTCGGTATTTCACAACCTAAACTGTCCAATTTGCTGCGTGGCCAATTTAGAGGAATTAGTGAAGCAAAAATGCTGGATTGCCTCGTACGTCTTGGGCGGGAAGTGCAAATCGTCATTGGTCCTGAAAAAACGACCAATGAAGTTGGGCACGTGAACGTTATGTGCGTCGCTTAACAATTGCGCTAAAAAATACAGGTGTCTATTGTTTTATCTGGCCATGGCCCTACGTTTTTGTACCGGATCGTAATACAGCTCCGTCATGTAGGTGTCATTAAAAAAGCACACGATATCAATCGTCTTTTTGGCATTACCCAACAGATATCGATAATCCATCCTTGCCCCCACCGGCGATTGCTTGGCCAGATCTGCGATTCGATGAAAAACACTGCGGGAATCATTTGCATGTACAGACGTTAGTCCACCGGGATGGCCGGTATTTAATGCGGTCAAATAGTTCCATGCTTCCCCACCGCGCAGCTCCGTCAAAAAAATTCGATCTGGCTTGATCTGCATGCAGGATGCAATCAGTGCCTGGGAGGTAATATGCTCCTGAATGAATAAATGAACATGATTCGGGTGATTAGGAAGATCCAATTCATGCGAGGCCTCAAGGGTTGCTATACGAACATGGTGAGGAATCAGATCAGCAATGGCTTTTGAGAACGTGGTTTTGCCAGAGCCGGTGCCTCCAACCATACAAATATTGAGCCTACGCTGCACAGCCAACTGGAAAAAATTCGCAATGTCCCGATTGGCCTTGTAATGCAACAGATCCAACTCAAAGTCCTCTAGCCGCACATCATAAGGAATACGCAATTGGTCTGCCACATCCCTGTATTTTCGACCGCTATAAAGTCCTTCCAGGACATTTAACGCTTCCAAAGCCGTTTCGCTCATATCCCGGAACCCTGCCAAACGGCCGGTTTTAATATAGTCATCCAGGCTAAAGCGATCTTTTGACGGTTTTCTGAATCCATAAACGACCGTCTGCTCCTCGCACGCCGGCGGAATCAGTATATGGCACCGCTCTGCGTCAGGTAGCGTAACCGAGTGCATAGGCTGAGCCAAGCTAATATGCTTTTGATTAAAGATCGCCAATACATTTGCCAATTCCATCAGACTCTTAAAATCCAACTCTGGATTCTCCTCGCGGATGACCCCACCCGGTTTATCGATAAAGACCTCACCGGGTCGATTAATCATGACATCGGTGACGCCTGGCCGGTTCAAATAGTCCGAAATACCCAGCCGATCCAGTATGTTACGGGCACTAATGTCCGGGGCATAACCGATATCGGCCCTTTGGCTCACCACATCCATATGTGTCCCCTATTTTGTGGAAGAACTGTAAAAGTATGGTTGTACCAACTCATAGACAGATCTGAAATCCACGTCCCGAGCGACCATGACATTCACCAAAGTGCCCTGATTCACATAGCCCGTCGGTGGAATATTGATCGTATTTTTTAGCGCCTCGGTGGCCATATCCTCGGCAGAATCCGACGAGCTATCAAAAGTGACCCCACCCTGATTACGACTACTACTATCAGCCATGCGAAGGCCATCTTTAATGAGACTAAGCATAATCGCCCCGCCAAAGCGCTTCCAGAAATGCGTATCTACCTGGGCCTCTTGTCCCGAAGCCCCCAGCGAATCAGCGCTTGCACTGTTGACGGTCACAGACACCCCTGCCGGCGTCTCAATCGTCGACCACAGTACATACACCCGCGCCTGGCCCTGCACGAGCGCTGCAGTCTGCTCGCCGATCACTTCGGACCCGCGCTCAATCAGCAACACCCGACCATTGGCCGAATACACATCTTTCGTGACCATGCAGCGAGTAATGCCAGGCTGCGTGGTTACGATTTTCGTATTCAGGGTGCAGGCGATGTTGGTGCCCTTCTTGAGTAAATATGTCAGATCAGCCCGCCGTTGCGCAATCGTGGGCTCAGTCGTGGTGGGTCGTAGTTTCGACGCAAATCCACCAGCGCTGCTACTTTCCGTACGGCTCACCGGCTGTTTTGACTTGCCGTCCGCCGATTGACCTGCATTCGCATCGATGGTCACAGGACCCGTCAAGCGTCGATCGACAGGCGGCTGCTCTTTGCGCTGATTTATGCCTGCCAGTTGCGCCTCAGCACCTACGGCCTCGGCTGTTGGCTTTTCGACTGGCGGAATTACCAAGGGCGGGGGCTCAGGAGCAGGGGGGGTTAACCCTGCCTGTTCCAAGGCAAAGTTTTTGGGGCGGCCATTTTTCACCATATCCACCTCTTTGGGCGCCGCCTCTTCGGTGGAATCATCTCGGCCCGACAGGCCCATGACGGTAATGACAATGAGCAATACGGCCAGGACAATCCCGCCAAAAACAAAAACCTTCCCCACATTGGTCTTTTTCCTGGAAGTAAGGTTTTGTGGTATGCCCCGCTCCACCTCATCATCCCCGACCTTTTTCTGAAGCGTTTCATGCTCTTGACCGTCATCCGGCGCTATTGCGTTGGATTCGTACTCATCCGAGCCATTCTCAGCTGAAAATTGCCGATCTTTATCCTCTTGATTCATCACGTTATCCTTATTTCACGACGCGTACACGGCCATCTAAGCCCGCACCGGTCTGATTAAAACGTCCTTGCTGGCTAAAACCACGGTTGTCTATACCCAGTACCGTATCACCCAGGCGCAGGACAAATTTTTTGCTAAGCTCGTGAATAACGACGGTATTGCCCTCAACATGCAGATTGACGAGCGATTCCGATCCGTCAGGCATCATCTTGTATACACTGGGCAGATCCCGGCCATTATCAAACTCAAGGTATGTAAAACGACCATCGTCATACATCGCAGTCGGCGTCAGCGCCTTATCGCCATAGCCCCAGTAGTTCTGATTGGCTCGAACAACGTTAGGCCGCAGTTTCTTACCCGATAGAATGTCATGCGCCTGATCGTTCTTGGCTTGCAGTGCTGCGAGACGAGCACGCTGGGTATCTGGATAGCGAAAGCGCAGCACATAGGTCGTCGCCTGCTTACCCCGACCATCAATGGAAAGCTGGAACACATACGTACGCTTATTGGTTGTTACGATCAGGTTGGTTTCAGGATTAGGTGCCGTAGGCTTAAAAATGATATTGTTCCCTTTAACGTTCAGCTTCCAGGCTTGCGAGTCACCCATGCCCAACGCAGCACTATCGCCCTCCAGACGCTCGTCCTCCTCCAATTGAACCAACACCGCCCGGCCAATCTGAGCCCGAATATGAAATACATTATTGGGGTTGTAGGTCACGGTCTGAATCCTCGGGTCCTGGCTGGAACCTTTGGGCACTGACAAGGCATTGGCCTGACCAGGCACAAAAAAGACCGCGATAGCGGCCAATAATGTCAAAATTGGTTTTTGTTTCATGGTTCTCCCCTCGCCCTAGCTGCCCGATACGGCTTCCGGGTCGATCCGGTAGCTCATGACCTGGAATCCTAATGGATTCACAAGGCGATCTTTCTCAGTGATCGGTTTATTGACATACCGGTACGCAATGGTTGCCAGCATGCGCTGTGGTGCAGGCGCTTTAGCCTGATCGGAACCCAGCATCTTGACTTTGCGCTCAAACCGAACCTGAGCCACCTCCCCTACCCAGCTAACACCAATAACACGAATATCCACCCGAGCCTTGTCTTTAAGCACTCTATAGGGCGCAGCAGGTGCTTCAAAGAAACCGGCAATATCGTTCTGGATTTGCGGTGAACTCATTAACATGGAAGCGTCGTACCCTGCTTGGACCGTCCACCAGTCGTAACCCTCACGAAAACGGATATACTGACCGAGCCAGAACTTATCGATGGCCTCATCGTATTTTATTTTCTTGATGTCACGAACTGAGGTCACAACGTCCGTGGCGCCCGTATTGTTATCCACCCGGAGCACGAAGGGCTCCACTGTTTTTAAGGGGGTCAAACCAATAACAGCGCCGACCGCCAGCACCGAAATAAACACCTGAGCCCAAACCACGCGCCAGGCTCTCTTGTTGCTGGACTTAATGGCCTCGATCTGCGAACGCTCAAACTCTTGTGCTTTTTGAATAAAAGTAATGGCTTCCTGTCGAGGAGAAACCTCGCGCTTTGAACTTCTCTTTTTAAAGAACATGGCGCTCAGCTCCCTTCACTTTGTAATCCTGATTGATCGGAAAAGGCTTGCCTTTAGGTTCTGGCGCGGGCGTATGACTTGCACACGCTGTCAGGACAACAAGCTTCAATATGCTTGAAAACAGCTTTTTCATGATGTACTCCTATGAGTAGTTTGCTTTTTAAAGAACACATTCATCTTCGACAGACGAAAAAAAGCCGCAATGTGAAATGCGGCTTCTGTAAAAACGTAGATTGTATTGACGACTATAATGGGTGCAAAGTTTTCATCACCACATCGGGCGCGGCTTGCACGATCTTCAGCAATACCGCTGCAGGCCCCGTCGGGGTGCGCCGATTTTGCTCCCAGTTTTGCAGCGTTTTAGGACTGACTTTGAGCAGACTGGCAAACTCAGTCTGTGATAGACCCGTTGCTTCTCTAATTCCTTTGACATCAGGAGCCGTGACCACGGTGCGGCGAGAGGCAGGCGCTTCCCCTTTAGAGATCGCCTTCGCCTGCTTCAGGCTCAAGACTAGATCATCGAATAATGCTTTTTCCATATCTGCTTTTCCCATTCCTATAACTCCTTAACTAACTCCCTCAACACGGCCACTTCCCTATCGGTAAGCGTATCTTTCTTAGATTTTGGATAAATCACCAACATGTAGATCTGATGATTATCCTTCAGCCAATAATAAATAACGCGAACCCCACCGCTTTTGCCCTTACCCTCTACCGCATATCGGATTTTTCTGATACCGCCGCCGCCTTTGATAATATCGCCACGTTCGGGGTTGTCGACAAGTAAACTCTGTAGCCCTACGTACTCATCATCACTTAGTAAATCCATTAGTAGCCGGGTAAATACAGGCGTTTCTATAAATTCCATAATATCCATTATATACGCCAATGGCGTATTGTGCAATTCTGTCCCAAAAAACAATGAAATGGCTTGCTACTTTATGTCCAGGCGGGAAAAAGTCTACCTGGCGTATATATCATTGAGCTCATCCAATCCTCGCCAATGGAGCCAACCAAAAATCGCAAATGCAAAGACTGATAGTGTGACAGTGCGTATTGACCACCCATTATCGACGTAAGATAGGCCCCAGGTACCAAATACCCAATTTGCTGTGAACAGTACACACATCGTCAGGCAAAATATCGGGAACCTTCTCAGCCACATCATGAGTATAAAAACCGCCAGAAAAACCAGCCACGATTTGACAGCAAAGCCAGCCAAACCGGCCAGCCACGTCAATTCGAAGTTAAAAAGCAATGACATGCCACGGTTTGACCATTCTCGCCGAATAGCCCGACGGTGGGATGACTCCAATCTACTTTTCATTTTTCGTCTCCTTTAATCTTTGCTGGTCCGGTTATAGGCCCGAACAGATCCACCGGCACCTCGATTTGTAATTTTGTCAAAGGTACGGCTAACAAAACCACCCATTCGACCAAACGTCCTGCTGTGTGAATCTGCCATAGCGCCACCTGTCAAAGCACCAGCAATGCTTGGAATGCTCAAGGCAGCCATCAGAAATATCACTGTCATTATCAGTAACTGCGAAATTGCCTTCCATGCCTCAACCAGATCCCAGGAACCAGACTGATTCGCCCACTCGTCTACAGTACTCTGTACAAAACTACTTTGAATCACGCTAATGAGTGTCAATAATGCAATCGTCACAATATAGTTCAAGCACTGTCCAATCCAATTCATTGCATATTGTCGGGTTCCGGGAAACAATGCAGAACCAAGAAATAGAGGACCAATCATCAATGTCAATGCAAGACACACTTTAGCTATTAAATAAAATGCATAAGCCACCATGAATAATAGGTAGCCTAAAATCATAGTGATCAACTTAGCCCCATATACAGCAAGATGCGTTTGGATCTCATACCATGCCTTATCCTTAGAAATCTGATCCAGGCTAAAAATCATCCTATCTATGCTTTGTAACCCAGTGTCAACAGCACTTGGTCCGCTATGGGTATAGCCGAACAAACTACTTAACTGATCCGGCATCTCATAAATAATGCCGGCGACCTTTGCATAATTTCCTGCATTAAAAGCGAAGGCGATGATAATGAGCCAGACCAACACTCGTTTGGAAATATCTACTACCGATTCATCGAATCCTTTGTTGTAATAATAAAATGTTAGTAAAACCACATACAAGCTTAATCCAAGGGAAAAAATTGGGGCAATTCCTTCAATGAATTGCCCCGTTTTCTCAATCAGGTCTGGCCCGAGCTTCGAAGTCATTAACTCCGTAATATCAGCAATGGTGCTCATGGTGTTCCTTTTTCAGACTGTCAGCTCATCCGCAAGCTTCCTTGTCATAGTATTTTTCACAAATTTCTTGACCCAAATCTTTTTTACATTCTTGTGCTTGGTCTTTATTGCTTTTTCCCCATAATTCCGCTCCACGTTTACAAAGCCCTAGCTTTAGGTCTTTATTTAAAACTTCCCCCTCTTTAGGCATCGGCGTCCCTTCAGGAATAGGTTGACCCGGCGGCGTAGGCGGTGCTTCAGCTACAGCCTTCTCTCCGCATCCAACCAAAACACTCAAACCCAAAACGCCAGCAATAAAAAAATTACGCATGTCATATCCTATTCAGATGAACCAATGCAGCAGCAGGCATACCATCCCGACCACCGCCCTCACCCATAAGGATGCAACATTCGAGCATCAACTACAACCGCCTGAGGTTCTGTTTGCCCAGGCTTTTAGTGAACAATTGTTATATTCTGACAACTTACGACTCTCTATTTCCTTTTGATTTTCGTGCAGGCGGGCCATCATATCCAACTTGACTTGTGTGTTCGTAATGGCCGCATTCTCAGTGGCGATACGGTTTTGCAAGTCAGTGGCGCCCTTCAGATCCTGAGTCAAATCAATCTGTCCCATCAGACCTTCGATGTTATCCAGTCGTGCCTTTGTATCCTCGAAGGCTCGCTCAGAGAACTCTTGAATCGAGGCCAGATTCTTCAAACCCGCCTGTGGATCAAAGCCCTTGATATCCGTGATTTGCGAGACGTCCACATGGGCCGCTTTGTAAATGTCAGCCCACTCAGAAGGAATGACATCTTTAACCTGATCTCTGAGTAGATTCCCCATATTGCGAGATCCCGTCACTGCCTTGACCTGATTTTTCAGTTGCGTAATCTGCGAGATCTGGTTTTGGATCTGCGTCTGCATATGCCTGACCTGCTCGGCCATTTGCGCCACCGCAGCAACATCAATGGTTGGAACTCCTGCGTGCACATGATTAGACAAAACAATGGCCGCAATGAGCGTTGCCTGCTTTATGAATGTAAGCATCTTCATTTTGATTTTCCTGGAAAAATAAACAGAGATTAGGAACTATGCTGCTTTCTTTCTCTTGGCTTGCCGCGCATTACGCGCCCGCTCCTTAAAAACGGGATACCAGAGATCGGCCGGCAACTCGCCCAGTTCACGTTGAACATCATCAAAAATAGCCACATTGTCAGACGAGCCAGATAGCACAGCGATTTCATCGTCAAATCCGTACAAATCCAATTTGGCAAATGCCGATTGACGGGACTGTCTGATCAGGAAGGTACGTGACTCCAAGCTGAGTTTGACCAATTCATCGAACTCCTTATGCGTAATCCCGCACCGAGCGTAGCTCCCCTCAAACTCGGCATCCGGATTGGGCAAAAATATCTTAGTAGGTGTCTGCTGAACGATGGCGGCAAAGATCGAGCTCTCGATCGCATCTTCTGGGCTTTGGCTCGTCAGTACAACCCAGCCGCCCAATTTACGATCCGTTTTCAGGCTTTTAAGCATAAACTCCTGAGTCATCTCGAATCGGGCGGGATACCAGAATTCTTCAATAACGGTGGCCAGAATTCCACCTGAGGCGGCGACCCTGTCCATCAACTGCGAGCGCAAGTAGAACAGATAGGCCAGAACGGGCTCCGTCGGCAGGTAGTCATCCTTGAGGACATCTGTTAAATCAAACCCAATTCGGTAAAATTTATCCGGATCAAAATTATTTGACGGATTATCCAAGCACCATGCGTAACGCCCACCTTCACTACGACACCAGCGAGATAGCCGTGTTCTGAGACTGTCGGGATTGCCCGGATCATGTGGGATCGATTGCAGCAGAACACTGAAATTTCGATTCGAAAAATCGATGGTGTTCATCAACGTATCGACTGCGAGCTGGATCTGTTTCTCCTCGGCTGCGGTCACTTTACCCTCCGCCGTCTTACCACAAATCCCAACGAGTTTGTATAGAAATTCCCGGGTTTTCGGGCTATCAGGCATCTGAAATGGATTGCAGCCCGTCGGCAGACCATCTTTCAGGGAATAATAGGTGCCCCCTGTCGCGCTAAGGAAGATTTTCATGCCTTCGTCCAGATCCATCACAAATAAATAGGGGTTGAACCGATCAGAGAAGGCTAAGAGCGAAGTTTCCAACGTTGTTTTACCCGTCCCCGTCGCGCCCAAGATGAGGGTATGGCCTGCAATCTTGTCGCCAATATTGTCCTCTTTCGGATTGGAAAAGTGAAAATTAAAGTCATAGATCGTATTGGAGACGGTTTGTAGCGGCATAATCGCAGAGCCATCGCCAATGGGGTTTCCCTGACTCTTACCATGAGAGTAATTGTGCATTCCAAATGTTGTGGCCAGATTGATCGTCGACTTGGGAAAGCAACGCGGTTTGTGCTTGGACCCCGGCACTTGGCTAAAATACGTCGCCGGCGCAGACAGCCCCGCTTTGACAAATCGATACCCCCCTGAGTTCTGAAATCGGGTGTAGACCTTGGCGCCGTTCTGAGAAGCTTGTTTGGCCGTGTCCCCATATACCACCAAAACACTGTGATATTCGCCAAACATTAATTCCCCTGACGCTAGACCGCCCTGCCCGGCCCTGAGCTCTTCTTGCTGCATAAGCGCTTGATCGCCCACTGACCGCAAATTGTTCAGCTGCTTTTTAATGGTCTCCTGCATCGTGGGGGAGTCCACGTACACAAAGGATTGAGTCAACGTAAACTCACATGGCAGATCCAGAATGCCACTGAGCACCTTGACCTTGGAAAGACCAAAATCCTTTAAGTCAAACGACGCTGCGAACCGAGTGCCGGTTTGGCTCCGGATCTCGCAGACATCCGTGCCAAAATGCAAATCCGAACTGGCAAGTGTCTGAAAGGCATCGACATTCGATAGTGGGATATCCTCCTGAACGCCGTTGACCAGAAATCCAAAAAACGAAAACACTTCCGAAAATAAAATACCTTCTTGGTTCTGCCACGCTGTCAGGGCCACCGGATCATATGGTTGCAATCCCTGCATCAGTACCGTGAGTAGATCCTGAGCTTCTTTGATACCATCGTCAAAATCTTCGTATTTAATCAAACCTGTCAGATAAAACACATTCTCGAAATATGCCCCATTCTCGAACTTCGCCAGATACTTGGCCGCAAACTCGCGGCAAAACGGATTATCAAAGGCATATTGACGGTCAAACACTTTCTTGCGTCGCTGCAGGGTTGTCCACAAACCAAGTCGACCACCGAGCGTTTTTCCTGCACCAGACAATAGGTGCGTCAACTGAGAAAAATGCGCGTTAAGGTGAGTTTCATTTGCGCTTTCAAACGGCAAACCTTCTAGTCGAATCACAAACCCGATATGTCCGGTCTTAATATGAAACAGCTCAGCGGTGATATGTTGGGATATCATGGGCAGGAACATATCGCTGGAGGTCTGTTTTTTCAGTATGTTGTTCAACAAATCGCTGATAATCATTTAAATTTCTCCCGAAATGGGTCGCCAAAAGCGTGGTTGTACCGTTAAAAAAAGTAGCATTGCGTCGATAAAACCAACACCTGAGCTCATAGCCGATGATTTTTAATGCCTGGTCATCATTGCATGAGACGGTTTTCATAAAAATCACGAGCGGGATGGGAATCAACATCAGAAGCAAGGCTTTGCCCTTGAGAATCGTCAACAGCAGCATGGTGGCAGCCAGACTGCCTCCAGCCACCATCGCCAATGGAACTACAGGGATACCGAACACGAGTGCCGCTCGACCCAGCGCATTAAACGTGGGAAACCCACTTTTCTCATCATTTTCGATTTCTCGCATGGATACCATTCCTTGTGCTTAAACGCTGATAGAGCCACCTTGACTGAATATCCACGTGGTCACGACAATGGCCGCGCCAGCCGCAAAAACCCATAGACCGATATGCAACAAGTCGAGCCAAGTCTTGCGGCCGCCCGCCCCTTCGAAAATGCACCATAGCACTGTGATGCCGCACATCGTTCCGACAAAGATATAAATCCCGTCTCTGATGTTTTCACCCATGCTGTTGATTTCACTGGCAAAACCTTGTGCCAGTGCCAGAGGTGAAATCAGCAACAGTGCCACTGTGAACGCGGCTTCGGCGATACAACGGGGCTTCGTCTTGTGAGGTGTGTGGCTGGATACGTGTGTCATCGATATTTCCTTAAAAATCAAACATGAAGAACAAAAAAACACTCCGCAGAGTGTCATCAGGTACAACAAAGAACGAGAAAGGCTATGTGCCACAGTCCGACTAGATTTGTGATCCCAAAAAGCCACTGTCAAATACCAGCGGTCAAAGATCGCGACAGGGTCCGATCCCTATGGTTATATAGGTTATACAAGGTTAAAGGCCGCTTAACTTACTGATAAAAATAGAGAAATTCGGTGTATTTGACGGTCAAAAATCGCAATATTGACGGTCAAAGATCGCGATTTCAGCGCTCAGAAGTCGCAGCATGTGTGGATAAGTCGACGGTCAAAGGTCGCAGAATGACGGTCAAAGGTCGCATATCGGTGAAAAATCACGACTTATGTACATGCATTTGATGAGAAAACCGTCATTTCCCGAGAAAAACCGTGGCCAAATGGGACCCAAATACTCTAATTTGAGATTTTTGACCGCTGATTCTGATTTTTTCTGACGGTCAAAGATCGCAATTGCGTCTCAGGCAGAACGATTTATCCACAGCGTTGACGGTCAGAAGTCGCGGTTTTCAATGCGTTGTGCCAATCATGCCGGCAAACAGCTGCGATCTTTGACCGCTGCTTTTAAGCAATGAATTCGATCATTTTCTACAAAAATATCTGCCACCCAGCCGTTATTTTTTAATTCCTGGCACTTGGCCTTGGCAAATGAACGTGCTCTGGCAGCAGAATCCATGTCAACGCCACACAAATTAACAAAGTTCTCGACACTCAGCGGCAGCGGCGTTTTATGTGAACTCACGTAATCGACCAGTCGGCGAGCAGCGGGGGACAGTGTTTTATAGGCATTCCAGTTATGAGAGGTAAACAGATTTCCGGCAAATAAAAGCATTATCTTGGGGTTCATCCGCACATAGTAAGTATGCTGATCGCCCTTCTCGTCGTTCAGGCTGTCGTATTCCAGCATGCTGAACGAACCACTCACCCCATATGCTTTTTTATTCGTGACAAGCACTTCAGTAGCCCGTAAGCGACTGATGCATTCGCGCAGCCGCAGATAGGCCGAACCGCTGCGAGGCCAATTCAAATCGTGAAGTAACTGCGTCAAATTAAATTCAAAGGTCGATCCCAGATCAACATCTTTCGCGTAATGCACCAACTGCATCCAGACCAATTCATCATCGACCGCTCTAAGCTCAAAGCCGGTATACAGTATTTCAACATCATGCAAATGAAACAATTTTGTGCGCAGCATATTCTTACGAGGCTGCTTATTATTACGTGCCGTAAATAAAGAGCTTCGACAATAGTCGTTGGGCATATGGCGTAAATCGTCACGCCCTCCGATTGCTGCCGGAAACTGAAAGGCCAATTGGCTGCTGGTCTGCAGGTCAATCCCTTTCGATAAGAGATAGTTCTTTCTGTGTAACGCTTCTGCCTTGTCCTGCAGCTTTTGTACCTGCGCAGGGAGTGTGTCGGTATACATATTCAAAGTTACCTCATTTCTTTTGAATTACCAGTCTGAGAATGCATCCCAGCTGGCCGTTTCGCGTTTATCCTCAAACTTATTGGCCACAACCTTGTCAGATTCGCCCCGCTCTCGTTTCTTCTGGGCAGAGCGGTTTTTCACCGTGGCCTTGACGGGTGCCAATACTGGCGTATCGGTCCGAATAGCAGGAATTTTGAGTTTTTGATGATCAGAATTGAGTGCTGCAGCCAACTGGATCCGTTTCACATAAGAGGGCTGTCCCTTAAAATCCTGCGTGAATCCGGTACGGAAATTACCGCTGTAATAGCAAGACAGGGCTTTTTGCAGGGCGACTTGGGCGTCTGCCGAACCAGCACGATCAAAACAATCACCAAGTATCTGCGCGCCCGTCTGCAGGTTTCGACACGGGTCAAATACGGTTTCATATGTCAGGCCGAACCGTGAAAGATTATGTTTATTAATCTGAGCCAAGCCCATGCTGAAGTTCTTACCTGCTTTATGCAACGCCTTAGCAGTCTCAATAGCGTCATTAAGCGTTTCAGGTTGTGGGACAGCCCCGTCCACAACGCCAATAGCGTAGGGGTTGAAATGACTCTCCGTTCGCGCCAGTGCCTGAAGCGTACTCATATGTACTGCGGGTGCGCACTTGGCAGCCAATTGATCAAATGTCGGGGCTTCGGCTGTTTTTTGCTTGACGCCCTCTTCTTTCGCTGCCCAAGCCGAAGGCCATACACATATTCCTGCCAACATAGCCACGATCGTGGTATTGATTCCGTTCATTGTCATCCTCTTATTTGTAGAAACACCCAGTTGAGGCCGAGCGCCAACAACACAGCCAGCCCAAAGAAAAGAGCGATTTGTCGTCTCAGCCGCGTTAAGCTGCCCGAAACCTTCCGCTGCACCCGATTTTCGGTGTGGATCGCAATTTGTTGGTTTTTTGCTAACAATTCCACAACAACCCGCTCCCGGTACTGGACCAGTTCGGAATACATGGCGTCGATCTTGATCTGTCGCGCATCTAACTGGGTTAAAAAGGCTTTATCCTGTTCGATGCGATCTGCGTTTTGTTGTCGCAGCGTCTCTTTTAAGCGCTCTTCCTGCAACAAGATCACAGCTAACAAGGGGTCATCGGGTGATAGTTTTATTTTTGTCAGAGAAAATACGTCATTAACCAGCTCATTTGTTCTCGTCGGCATAGTAAGTTTTCTCCAACAAAAAGCCGATCACTAAGCCGGCACCATCAGACTATGGAATAGGAGGATCAACGAAATGCCCATCCTCCTTTTCTACCCCGATATAACGTGGGACAACCCCTTGCGTGTACTCGTTTTCGTCATACACTTTGCAATAGGCCGGCAATTCATCCCTGACATATTCCACCCGTTCGATACGGACCGTATCATCGTCCCTTGACCACTTACTCCACCCCTGATCCACGATCTTTTTCTCGTAATAGGCTTTATTCAGATTATTCAAATAGGCAGCATCACAATTGCCAGCACCCCTGGCAATGGCGTTGACCAAAGCGGGCATATTGTTTTTGACATCATGAGAATCTGGACACAAATTCAGAAAATCTCTACGAGCCTCGAAAGTCTTATCTGGGCGAGTAAATTTGATGGAAAAATATTTATTCAAATATCCGCTGCATTCACTCTCCCCGCGGCCAGCGCCGCTCGCCAGACATAGTACAGCGCCACAGGCCATGCGCTCATCGCCTTGCAATTCTGCGTCTTGCGCATAAGCCGGGCATAAAAAAACCGCCCAGCTGGCGGCGATCACTGCGATAAGGGTCGGCATTCTATGCCTGACGCTCTTTCTCCACTGTTCGGGACTCATGTGTTTCTCCTAAATTAAGAGCGTCCAATTGCTCGTATATGCCACGCTTAAAAAGCAATATTCTCTGTTTATTAATAATGAAAAAATTCTCTGACTGAGCAACTTCATCAAAGGTTAAATGGTTACTGGTCATTTTTCGTATATCTTTTCCAAAGGTGTCCGGATTGTGATTTTGAAGGGAGACGACACCTCGAATCCTATTTTTGTATTTCTTGTACAGAGCATAGTCCTCGAAGCTTTTACTTCCCGCTATGACTTCCCCACCATAATTATTTATCCAAGGCACGACGTCGATGGACAACGAGTCAAGTATGGTAGCTAAACCTAAAAGCGTATCGTTTTCTGAAGAACCACCTTGCAGCGGAACATGTAGTATCGCCTTTAACCCCAATTCATCAAAAAGCGCTGAAATCTTCGTCTCTCGTAAGTATGACAATAAAGGGACGAATGAGGAGGCGCCATTATCCACCACGACATGAGTATCAGACTGGAGAATTTGTTCCATCAACACATCAAATTTCCCCGGGTCTATTAATTGATGCTCAGTAAAAAGGTCAACAGCACTCACATTTAGTGCTTTTATGTGCGAAAAGCTCTTATTTACTGGATCAGTATCGAAGCACGTCACTCGGCTATCAGTCGAAGATTGCAAGTACTGAGCCAAAATGGAGGATATAAAGGTTTTTCCTACGCCACCCTTGCCTTGCATTACAAAATGTACCGTTTTCATAAAAGTCCTAAAAAAATTAATTCCCATGTATCCAGCAATGATCTGCAAGTCGAGTTATGAGCATTCCAAGCATGCCGAAATGGCCTCTATAGAAGCCGTTTGCTGCGTGACTTTTGCGTGACTTGAGTAGAAAAAAGGGATAAAAAGGGGTGATTAATGACGGTAATCAAGCCGATATTTCCCATATAAATCAATAGGTTAAATTAAAAACTATAGTTTGGGACCAGAGGGTCGTAAGTTCGAATCTTACTGTCCCGACCA
>Ga0164243_10000219_pt1 | contig 128509 bp, 108 predicted proteins | sample OricompcompostOP_FD_108781 | JGI IMG/M metagenome (GOLD analysis project Ga0164243, IMG submission 108781) | Organic Plus compost microbial communities from Emeryville, California, USA - Original compost - Organic plus compost (OP) | ecosystem: Engineered > Solid waste > Mixed feedstock >...
CTTCTACAACCCGACCCGGCGTCACTCGACCCTGGGTTACCTCAGTCCTATCGACTTCGAACGCGAAGCTGGGGTAGCCTGAATGAACTTATCTCGGTGTCCATCAAACCGGCAGCAGGCCATTTCGAGGAATACAAGGAGCAGGTGGCGGCCGAAATCATCCACGATGAACCGCCGCCGGTGCATGAAAGCTTCCGAACCGACCGGGAATACCGTTACGGGATCGGCCTCTACATCGTTGTGAATGCCGAAGAGATCGATCGCGAGGTTGTCGAGACCGCAATCGCGCGGTTTCAGGATCAGGGCGAGACCGACTGGACAGCGCCTGAGCCTGTTCCACGCGAGCGGCTTCCCTATGATACCGAAGACACCGCTTTGGCTGCGCTGCGATCCGACAGCGCCGGAAAGTGATGACTATTCGCCATGACCAAATGGCTGAGATACCTTCATGCAACTCGTAGCCATCCCCATTCGTCGCGCCGGATTTCCTCCAGGCGAACCCGGAGATTGCCATCAGGCGCCTCGCACAAAGTTCTATAAGACAACGCGAAGGCCGACCACGTTTTTCCAGTATTTTTCAGTCAATCGAGGCGGGTTTCCCTATCCGCCCCTTGACCTGCGCGGAACGGGAAAGCCCCCGCCTTTCGGGGCGGAGGCTTTCGGAACACCGGGGCGACGCGGCAGGATCAGAACTGGTAAGTGGCGCTGACCGTGAAATTGCGTGGCGCGCCGTAGCGGTATTGGCTGTAGAAGCCGATCTGGCTGTAATATTTCTTGTCGAACAGGTTTTCGACATTGCCCTGGATCTGCAGGTTGTCGCTCACATTGTAGCGCGCCATCAGGCTGACCAGCGTATAGCCGCCCTGGCGGAAGCGGAATGGATCGCCGGTCACCGGATTGGTGCCCTCGCTATAGGCCTCGCTGCGATAGTTCACGCCGCCGCCGAAGGTCAGGCCGCCAAGGGTGTAGGTCGTGAACAGCTTGAGCAGCTTGCGCGGCTGGTCGGTGTTGACCTTGGCCCCGTCGGCATCCTCGATCTTGAACTGGCTATAGCCGAAATTGAGGTTCCATCCTTCCAGCGGCTGGCCGGTGATCTCGATCTCGAAGCCCTTGCTGGTCGCTCCCTCGGTCGCGACATAGGGCTGCTGCGGCAGCCCGCCCGGAGGCGTGATCTCTTCCGCATCGTTGTCAATCTGCGCGAGATTGTTCTGCTTGATGCGGAACAGCGCGATCGAGGTCTGGAGCGCGTCGTTGAAGAACGAGTTCTTCAGGCCGATCTCGTAGGCGTCGCCCTCAATCGGGGGAAGCTGCTTGAGGTCGGCGTCGATCGCGCTTTGCGGGGTGAAGATGCGCGTGAAGCTGGCATAGGCCCGCATGCCCGGCACGATGTCGTAAAGCGCGCCGACATAGGGGATGAACACGCCATCGTCGCCATAGTCGGTGTCGACCTCATAGCTGAAGCCGGTCTGCTTCCAGCTGGCGATGCGGCCGCCGCCGACGAGCTTGAGCTGATCGGTGATGTTGGCGCGCAGGGCACCGTAGAAGCCCGTTTGGACGATCTTCTGCTGCACCGCCAGATAGGCGGTGTCGGAAAAGCCGGGATCGGGCACGGTCGAGCCGCCATCCGAGACGAAGTCGGGGCTGGCGGGAAAGGACAGTGCGGAGAAGCTGTTGGTGTAAAGCTTCTGCACGCTGCGCAGCGCACCGATCACCACGTCATGATCGCGGCCGAACAGATTGACCGAGCCCTTGAGCTGGCCGTCGAAGCTGTTCTGCACGCTCTCGCCCTCGTCCTTGTAAGGATAGGTGGAATCGATCACGCCCGTATCCACGTCGACCAGGCCGGAAAGATACAGCAGCTTGGCCTGCTCGGCGTTGCGCATCCTGTTGTAGTTGAGCGTAAGGCTCCACCTTTCGCCGATTTCCTGGCGAAGGGTGGCGTAGATGTTCTGGTTGGTGGTGTTCCAGTAGCTCCAGTCGGCCGAAGTGCTCTTGGAGCGTTCCCAATCGGTGACCGTGCCGTCCGACCAGAAGGTCGGCAGCGCACCCCAGGCCGGAGCGGAAGGCGTGCCGCGCTGGTGGCTCATGCCGACGCGCAGCAGCGTGGTATCGGTCACGTCGGCGTCGATCGTGCCGTAAACCAGCCACTTCTTGTTGTGATAGAGGTCGATATAGCTGTCGCCCTCTTCATAACGGCCGACCAGGCGGAAGCGCACACGGCCGTCCGGCGTGATCTGCCCGCCGATGTCGGCCGAGACGCGCCAGGTGTCCCAGCTGCCGTAGCTGGCGTTGACATAGCCGCCCAGCTCGGTCTTGTCGGCATGCTTGCGCACCAGGTTGACCGAGGCGGAAGGGTCGCCCACGCCGGTCAGCAGGCCGGTGGCGCCACGCACGATCTCGACGCGATCGTAGATCGACACGTCGATATTGGTCTCGCCCTTGCCGCCCGCGAGGGTCCAGGCAAGCGGCACGCCGTCGATCTGGTAGTTGGTGATGTCGAAACCGCGCGCAAAGAAGTTGTTGCGCACGTCGTCGACCTCGGCAACCGTCACGCCCACTGCGTTCTGGATCACATCGGCAACGCTGATGAGGTTCTGGTCGAGAATGCGCTGCGCAGTCACGATGCTGACCGACTGCGGCGTCTCCTGCACCGACAGGCCGAGGCCGGTCGCGGTGTCGATCTTGTCCTCGATGGTGTATTTGCCGGTGACCAAGATTTCGTCAGAGCCCGGCTCTTCGCTGGATTCCTGAGCAATGGCCGGCGTGGCGATCATCGCGCATGCCGTACCGATCACGAGTGCTGATTTGAAATTCATGAGACGACCCCTGGATATATCCGGCAAGGACGGACCGATCAGCGGATGCTGCCCTCTTCAAGCCGGTTTGATGCGCGCCAGCCGCTAATAGAAATGAGAGTCGTTATCAACAAACTTTTCATTTGTCGGCCTCGCATTCCAATTTTCGCGGGGTTTCAGGAGTTTTTGCGGTTCATCCCTCATGACTGTAAATCCTCCCGCAAAAGGATGCAGCCCGCAGGGCTGACGGCTACCCCTATCGAAAAGATAGGATACGCCTGCGGCGGCGGTCCCCTCCCCTGGATGGGAGGGTAGTTCCATTTTCGAATAGCCTCGCCTGTAAATGGGTCGCTTGATATTACGCTTGACCCTTTGTGTAATATCGATAGTCTCGGCTCCAGATACTCCAGAACCATGCCATTGGGAGAGGTCGGTAAACATCGCGCCGCTAGCCGGTTCGATGTGGAGACTCTCGATGGACCGAACCTCGACCTTCAATGCTGCTCTCCCGGGAAGCCCTTCGCCGCTTCCTCCTGAACGGCAGCCCTTCTTCACCAGACGTGGCGCGCGCTCCCTCGCCCTGATAGGGGCTCTTGCCTTCGCAAGCCTTGCATCGCCCGCCATGGCATCATCCGAGCCGAGCACGAGGCTGGTCCGTTGCGGAGGCGATAGCTGCCTTCAGATCAGCGGGCATCGCGACGATCCGGCTTCGATCGTCAGCATCAACGGTCATGTGGTGCCCGTCGAAGGCGAATATAGCTGGCGGGTCCACTTGCCGGTTGAGGTCGTGCGCCAATGGTCAGCCCCTCACGCGCGCACGATCGAGGTCTCGCTCCTGGACTGGGAAATGCAGCTTGGAACCATCGCCAGCGTCGATCTTCCGATCGGCTTGCTCGGCGGTGTGACGAACCTCGCCTCGCTGGTGGTCAGCGCGCGATAAACGGCACTTTTCTCCCGCTTCCTTGTCAGCACAGGCGCCGGGCGCTATAGGGCGCTCCTAACCGCCATAGAGCGGCAATCAGTTCGCAGGAGATGATGATGATAAAGAAGGGCCTTTTGGTCTTGGGTGCGTGCACCCTGGCGACCTCCGTATCCGCCGCAACCACCAGCAATCCGTTCGCCAAGGAAGAAACTGTCCTGCGGCTCGATGGGCTCGACCTCTCGACCGCCGATGGGCAGCAGCGCCTTGCGATCCGCATGGATGATGCCGCACGCGCCGTTTGCGGCGACCGGCTGTCGAGCGTGCATCTCGCCCTCGGCGCGCGGGCGCAAGAATGCCGGGCTTCCGTGATCGCGGACATCCGCGCGCAGATCGAAGCCCGGATGGCCGATGCAGCGAGTGCATCGGGCGCCCAGCTCGCTTCCAACCGCTAAAACCCTTCGGCGGCCTGCCCTTCGCCCCGTCTTCGAGCCGGGGTGGGCCGCCCAGGGCCTCTATGTTACGTTTGCCAAGGCAAGTAATACTTCATATGCTGGGCGCATGGATTTCGTCGCAATCCAGGCCCTGGCAAATATAGCGCCGGCCCTGTCCCCCATCGCGGGCGCGCAGTGACGCTGGAAGCGCAAGCAAGGGCAGCGCTCAAGCGGGGCGATCTATCTGCCGCCGCTATCGCTGCAAGGGAGCTTGCCCTGGCGGAGCCCGATCGATCCACGGGCTATTTCCTGCTGGGGATCGTCGCCGCCGAGGCCGGCCAGATCGCCAAGGCAATTCCCCTGATCGAGGCCGCAGTGGAGCGCAGGCCGGAGGCGGAGCACCTGGCCCAGCTGGCTAAGCTTCTCATCCTGCTGCGGCGCGATGGGGAAGCCGCTGAGGCAGCGGCCCGGGCGCTCACCCTGGCGCCGGACGATCCGCTGACGCTCGATACCATAGGATGCGTGTTGACCCGGCTTGGCCGCCATGAGGAAGCGCTTGCGCCCTTCGCCGCGGCGGTGGCGGCCGAACCCGGCAATCTGGATTATCGCTACAATCTGGCCGCCGCCAACGGCTTCACCGGCCGGGTGGAGGAAGCCCGCACGCATTATGAAGAGATCCTGAGCAGGGATCCAGGCAACGCTCGCACCCATTATGCGCTGGCCATTCTTTCCCGCCAGACGACCGAGGCCAATCACGTGCCCCGGCTGCAGGCGGCGTTGGCCGCAACCGAGAGGCCGGAGGATGCGCTGCGCATTCGCTACGCCCTGGCCAAGGAACTGGAAGACATCGGCGATGCCGACGCTTTCCAGCACCTCTCCGCCGCCAATGCCGAGCATAAACACGCGATCCGCTACGACTTTGCGCAGGACGCCGCCATATTCGATGCGATCGAGGCGCTGTTCGCCGGCGGCACGAGCGCTCTTGCCGCGGGACCGGGCGATCCGGATCCCGCGCCGATCTTCGTGGTCGGCATGCCGCGGACCGGCACCACGCTGGTGGACCGCATCCTGTCGTCGCATCGTGATGTCGGCTCGGCGGGGGAACTCCAGGCGATGCCGCTGGCGGTCAAGCAACTGGCGGGCACGCAGTCCCGCACGGTGATCGATCCGGTCACGATCGCGGCAAGCGGCGGCATCGATCCCGCCGCGATCGGCGGCACCTACCTCGCGCGCGCCAGCCATCACCGGCCCGAAGGCACGGCGCGGTTCACGGACAAGCTGCCGGCCAACTTCCTCTATATCGGCCACATCGCGCGCGCCCTGCCCGATGCCCGGATCGTCTGCCTGCGCCGCAATCCGATGGATACGGTGTGGAGCAACTACAAGAACCTCTTCGCCAGCCAGTCCGCCTATTACGCCTATTCCTACGACCTGATGGATACGGCGCGCTATTATCTGCGCTTCGACCGGCTGATGCGCTTGTGGGAAAGCCTGTTTCCGGGGCGGGTCCTGCAACTGTCCTACGAACAGCTGGTGGCCGAGCAGGAAGGGCAGACGCGCCGCCTGCTCGAGCATTGCGGCCTCGCTTGGGACGATGCCTGCCTCTCGTTCCATGAGAACAGCGCCGCGGTGGCGACTCCTAGCGCGGCGCAGGTCCGGCGCCCCCTCAATGCCGATGGGGTGGGGAAATGGCGCTCGCACAGCGAAGCGCTGCACGAAGTGGCGTCCTGGCTGGAAGCGCAGGGCATCAAGATCGAATAGGCTTTCGCGGAGATCGGGGCGCCTGCCATCGCCCGGCAAGCGCCCCGTCCGCTTTCTGGCGTCAGAACTTCACCCGCGCCTCGATTCCGACCACCCGGGGTGTCAGCACCGCCTGCCGATAATAGCGCAGGCGAACGTCATCATTGACCCCGATCCGCGAGCGGTCATTGGCGACGGAAACCACCGCATATTTGTCGAAGATGTTGTTCGCGAACAGGCTGATGGCAAAGCTGTCGGTTTCATAGGACACGGACGCCCGATGCACCACATAGCCGGGAAGCTTGTCGCCATAGGCACGATCCCAGCCCAGCCGGGAAACCACGTCGCCACGATAGGTTGCTGTCCAGTTCGCGACGAGGTCCCCCTTCATCATCGGCATGGTATAGGTCGCGCCGAGGCTGCCGGAGTTCTTCGCCGAGCCCGGCAGGCGGTCACCGGCGAGCGCGTCGAGCTGGATGGCCGAACTGGGCCATGTGCCCGCCGGATCGTTAACGGCAATGATGCCCGGCGCATCCTCGGTCAGCTTGGCGTCCAGATAGGAATAGGTGCCCTGGATCGACAGTTGGGGCACGGGCCTGAGCTGGAACGAGGTTTCGAAGCCCTGAGACCTGGCCGCGCTGCCATTCACCGTGATCCCGGTAACGCCATAAAGGGTGGAGGAGGCTACCTGGATGCCCTGCCAATCTGTGCGGAAGACATCGAAGTTGAAGGTCAGCTTTCGATCGAACAGCTGCGTGCGGATACCGATCTCGATGTTCTTGGTCGTGTCTGGGCCATACTGGAGTTCGTTCGGCAAGGCGCAGACCATTTGTACCCCCTCGTATTTTTCGGGGTTGGTCAGGATGTCGTCGGGACAGGGCGCGACGCGGTTCGGGCCGCCGATGCGATAACCCTTGCTGTAGGTGACATAGGCCATCAGGTCCGGAGTGAAATTGTAGGAGGTGTTGAGCTTCCATACCCAGCCGTCCTGTTTCGCGCTGCCGCCGGACGGAGAAATTTCATGGGGATCGAGTGGGTCTCCCCATAGCGGCAGACCCACCGCGCCCTGGATATCCGAGGAATATTTGAAATAGCGCGCGCCGGCGGTGATCTGCCATTCGGGCGTCACCTTGAACGTGCCTTCGCCGAAGATCGCCTTTTCGGTTACCTTCGTCTTGGTGAAGCTCACATATTCGAGATAATCGGGGTTGTCGGCAGTCCCACCATTCCCCCAATAATCGAAGCCGGGCACGTGCTCGGCATAGTCGCTGTGATACTTGTTCTCGTTGTAGAAACCGCCGAGCACCCACCTGAACGGGCCCCCATGGCGCGAGACCAGGCGGATTTCCTGATTGATCTGCTTCCGGCTGGTGGAGGTTTCGTTCCAGCTCGTGAAGGCCGGAAACAGCTCGTAATCATAATCGAGGTCGAGCAGCAGGTCGGTATTGTCGGACTGCCCCCGGAATCTGACGTCGGTATAGGCCGTGGTCGAAACCAGGTCCACGATATCGGCGATATTCGCGTTGATCTCCAGGCTGGCGAGATGCGCATGGCGGTTCACCGGCTCGACATAGCGGCTGGCGTTTTCGTATTTGCCCGTCCCGAACACGCCATCGCTGTTGGACTGGGCGCCGTCGGTCTTGGTCTGCTGGTAGGCGTAGGTGAAGATCATCTTGAAATCTTCGGTGGTCTGGAACAGCAACTGGTTGCGCGTGGTGAAGGTCCTCTCGAAGTTGAGATCCGCGCGCTTGTAGAGATTCGCGGTATAGCCCGCGTCGGAGATGCTGTCGGGGCCGTCCGGCTGCGGCAAGGACACGCCCGGCTCCTGCACCAGCAGCGGATAGTCGATGAAACCGGGATCGTAGTAATAGCCCGTCGCCGAACGGAAGGCGATGTGATCCCTGACGATCGGCAGGTTGATGACGCCGTCGATCTGGTATCCAGGCTTGCGGCTATGCGCCTTATCATAGAAGCGGCCATGCACTTCCCCTTCGAACTCGTTCACATCGGGGCGTTCCGGAATATAGCGGATCGCGCCGGCCAGCGTGCCGAGGCCGTAAAGCGTACCCTGCGGGCCGAGGAGCGTTTCCACGCGTTCGAGGTCAAGCAGCTTGAAATCGTAATAGAGCGGCACTTCACCCAGATAGATGCCCATCGCGCTGTCATAAGTGGCGCCGCTATCGCCCACATCCGACGCGCTGAGGCCGCGAAGCACGATCGATCCGGTCGAGCCCGGGCCCGTGTCCGAAATGGTCATGCCGGGCGTGAAATCGGCCAGATCGCGCACGTCGTCGATGTGCTGCCGCTCGATCTCCTGGGAACTGACCGCCGAGATATTGATCGGCGTGTCCATGATCGTGGTACTGCGGCGCGTGCCGGTGACGATGATCGCATCGCCATAGGGAGCAGCGGCGGAGGTCTCGGCGTTCGTCGTCGCTCCGGTGGTCTCCTGAGCCAATGCCGGCGTGGCAAAGGCCGCACCGGTGAACATGGTCGCCGAGAGGAGCCCCAGCTTCAGTTTCGCGCAATTCGTCATGTCTTAACCCCCCGGTTTGGGTTGAATCTCCCCGTGCCCTGGCGAATGCCAGTGCCGGATTGTCATTTGATTTTAGGATCTTGCGCTGCCCAAACCGCCGTTTTCGGCTTATGGACTGGCCCGCTTGCTGCTCGACTTATCCAAGCCGTCGAGGTGCGCGAGATCCGATGTTCCTCCTGCTGCCGCTTTGAGGTCAGCTTGGCGCGGGCGCCGATTTGCTCCGTCTTGCCTTGATCCCGTCGATCACCGGCTGGAAGGGGAACATGAACTGCTCCCGGATCGACAGCCGCTTGCGTTCGTCCTGGCCGACGATCGCCGATTCACCCTCGCGATAGGTGCCGAACATGCGGTCGATGACGATCAACGAGTTGCCATAGTTGCAGCGCGTGTCCTCATAGCTGAGCGCTGTGTGATGCAGGCTGTGGTGCCGGATCGTCGTAAAGAAGAACGAGTAGAACAGCGGCGGGTCGGAACGCACATTGGCATGCGCGAAACCGGAAATCACTCCGCCCATGCTGACCGCGCAGAATATGGCGGCCTGATCGAAATCGAACAGCGCCACCACGCTAAGGCTGATCAGGAACAGTTCGATCGGATTGCCCACGGCGCCCTTCAGCGCGTTCAGCTGGGTGATGTGATGATGCGGTGCATGCGTCAGCCACAGCGGGTACCAGTTGTGCATCCAGCGATGCATCCAATACTGCCCGAACTCGATCAGGAAAATCACGATCGCGGCCTGCGCGAGGAACGGCAGCTGCTTCATCCACGGGGTAGTGATGCCCAGCGCTTCCTTGATCGAAAGCAAGGGCTGCTCGGCCAGGTGGCTCGAAACCCAGGCGATCGCCGTGTAGCTGAGGACCACGTAGAACACATCCGTGGCGAATTCCCGCCTGTTCAGGCGCCAGCCCTCATGCCGCTCGAAGAACCATTCAAGGCCCTGTATCCAGGCCATGATCGCGACGCCGGCGAACACGAGCGTCCAAGGATATTCGACCACCGCCTCGGGAGCGAGCCCCCAGAACAACACGACCGCCACTAGCGTTGCAGGCGGTATCAGGTTGATGAGCGTGGTCTTGATCCCGCCGCGGCCGGCGCCATCGACGTCGCCGGTCATCGCTTGCAGACCGGCTGGCGGAGGAGCGCTGCTGATCAGCGGCTGGGCCATAGAAAATCTCCATATCGAGCTGGCATCCAGCTCAACGTTGCAGATCCTCTCCCCGGTTCCTCATATCGCTCTTCAAGCGACAGGAAGACACGGTATAGATATTACCTATTGCGTCAAGCGTATTAATTCTGAGGGGGATATGGAGGCATGATTGACCTCTAACACGCTGTGATATCAAAATTTTCTCGAAAATTGGTATCACTTGAAATCGCGCAGAACGCTTCGCATGGAGCGGATACAGTAACACCGCTGCAACAGTCGCAATCCATATATTCCCGTTGATTCGTAGGCGCCGATCGACCAGCCGCTCGTGCAAACCTAGTTTCCGGCTTTCAACGTGCCGGTCCACCACGACAGGGTGTGCAAGTCGTGCGCCGTCGTCCAGATGCCGGAGGGCGTATAGCGCAGCGCTCCGCTGCCGGAGGACTTGCCGGCGCGCGCAAGGATCTCCAGGGATTCCGGATCGATCACCGCGAAGGTCTGCTGCTCGGTCGTGCGCAGCCATACCGCGCCGCCTCCGACGTCGATATCGCCATATATCAGCGTTTCCCCGACCTTCACGCGGCCGGATACTTCCACCTTGTCGGGATCGATCCGTGCAACCGTGCCGTCGCCCTGCTCCTGCACCCAGACCGCCCCCTCCCCCGCGGCGAGAAAGCCGGGCTGCTTGCCGAGCATGACCTTGCCGGTGACCGTGTCCGTTTGCGGATCGATCTTTTGAAGCGACTGTCCGTCGCTGCTGACGGCCCAAAGCGCGTCGAACCCGAAGGCAAGGTAGAAGGTGCCGGGATCGACATCGATCGAAGTAATCACCGTATTGCTGTCCGGGTCCACGCGGGCGATCTTTCCTGCTCCGTCGCTGGGCACCCAGATCGAGCCCGCCCCTGCGACGACATTCGTCTCGCCCTTGGGATTGGCGATGCCGGTGGGGATGATCGCCTGCACCTGGGCCGTCTTGACGTCGATCCGGTAGAGGTTTCCGTCCTTGCAATTGGCGACCCACAGCGACCCGAAGGCGACAGACATCGCGCCGCAGGGCCGCGGCACCGCAGTGGACGCAAGCTTGCCTTCGGTCGACCACTGTTCGACGCGGCCGTCATTCGTGGCCCACACAGTGTCACCATCGATCGCCAGGAAGTCGGCGAAGCCGGGCACGCTCAATTGGTGCTCCGTCAGCTGCGAGGCGTGGGAGGGGGCCGAAATACCGAGCGCGGCCATCGCCAGTGCCAAACCAAGATGTTTCTTCATGCGCCTGTTCCTGTCCGGCCTTTTGCGGCTCAGCTGTAACGATACGGATTCTTGTCGATCGTGGTCGTCCCCCGCGTCTGGTTGCAGAGGAAGACCGTGCCGGTGAAATAGATGCCGGGTTCGGTCACCGTCTTGGCAAATTCGTACGCTTCCCGAAGCTGCTGCACGGTCATCTGGACCGGCGCCTCGTCGGGCTGCCAAGTCATGCCATAGGCATAATCTTCGCCGGTGCTGCTGATCTCCACATGGCACCCCATCACATGCGTCACCGGATGGGTGTCGCAGAAGTCGATCAGGCGCTTCATGCTGTCGAACCAGGGCTCCCAGAAGCTGATGTAGCAGCGCCCCCGATAGAACATGTCGCCGGTGAAGAGAATCTGGGTGTAGCTGTCGTAATAGGCGAATTCCGACACGACGTGGCCGGGCGAACCCCAGATAAAGATCTCGCGACCTCCCAGATCGAGCGTGACCCGCTCTTCCGGGAAATCGGTCATGCCCCAGAAGCCGACCATCTCCTCATGGGTCAGGCCCATGTAGCGCGTGTTCGGGCGGTCCGCGAACTGGTTGACCGCCGCATAGTGGTCGGCATGCAGGTGGCTGAACGCGACCAGCAATTCGAGGCTGGCGGGATCGCGGCCGTTGCGGCGACACCAATCCTCGATGCACTGGTCCACGACACTGCGCAGGTCCCAATCGTTGCGCAATTGCACGAACCCTTCGTCGAGCAGCAGGACGCGATCATTGCCGAAATAGAGCGGAGCGAAGGGCGCCTCGTAGCTATACGCCTTGTTCTGCCGCAGGATCGCCGTGTGCGGATTGTACCAGTGGACCTGCACGGGCGGATCGGTGTTGTCCATGCAGGACGAGGAGCCGCAAATCCATTTCTTCGGGAAGCTTCCCGGCGCCGGGAGATTGCTCTTGAAATCGATCGGCGTCCCGCCGCTGGCGGCGGATGCGGCGCTGGCAAGCGATGTGAGCCCAATACCGGACAACGGAACGGCAGTCGCTGCGTTGTAAGCGAGGAAGGTGCGGCGATCCATCGGTCCTCCTTGACGTCAAAAGGGGCGCGGGGGGTTGATGTTGGGCACGCCCTCGGGCCAGGCCTGCGTCCGCTGGTCGGGGCTTACGCCGTTGAACAGCGCGAAGTCGGGCCGGATGAGCATCATGTCCTTGCCCTGCACTTCGCGGGCATACCGGATCGCCTCGTCGATCAACGCGGGCTCCATCTCGAGCACGCGCTCATACGGTTTGTAGGTCGCGAACCGGGCGTAATACTTCCCCGGAACGAACATCATCTCGATATGGCCGCCGAGAACCCATTTGACCGGCCGGCTCGCCACGAAGGCCTTGAGCCGTTCGAGCGAGGCGACGAAATCGCCGTCATTGCTGATGTTGATCTTGCCGGGGAACAGCAGGTCGCCGGTAAAGAGAAGATCGCAATAGGGGTCGTAGAAGCTCACCCCGTCCTTATGCGTGCCGGGCGTCGGGATCACCTCGATCGCGCGGTCACCGAGATCGATCTTGCCCAAGCCTCCGGGCCAGCTGCCCGCGAGGCCGTAGAAGCCCTTCATCGCCCCGAGCGGCTTGGGCACGATCGTCGTACCCGGCCGCCCGGCGAACTGCACCAGCCCCTGGTTCTGCGCGACGTCCTCGCCGGAAGTCAGCGCGATCGTAAGCGGAATCCCGCTGCGCCCGCGCGCCTGCTCCCAACGCGTGATGATCGCATCGACCGTCTTGCGCAGAGGATAATGATCGGGATCGGCGGTCGCGCCGCTGTCGATCAGAAGCGCACCCCTGTTGCCGAACAGCAGATATGTGAACGGGGCCTCCCAATGCACGCAGACATTCTGGCGCAACACGAAGGTATCCTCGTTATATTGCACCACCTGCACGCGCGGATCGCGGTTCTTGGCCGCCACATTGGAGCCGTAGGTCCAGCGAAAGGCCAGATTGCCGGGCGCCGGGCCCTCGCAGGCATAATTGTGGGCTATCGGCTCCTTGCGATGGAGCGGCACGGCGCTGTCCGTGTTGCGGACGCCCGGGGGATTATATCCGAGATCAGGATTGCCGTTGGGATATGCACGGCCCGTCGCAGACTGCGAATTGCCGGACAATACGGGGTTGTAGGTCGGGCTTTGAGGCATCGCATTCTTTCGAAACGGCCGCAGGCGCGACCTTGAACGATTGCCTTCGACGCACGCCCTCCCAGACGCCGCAGCTTTCCGGTCGGAACCCGATCCGGCCCGCGAGGCGATCATCATATGGATATTACAAATTATATCAACAGTAATAATTTGCCGATGGACAACGCCTCGCTTTGCAGCGATGCTGCAAGTGCGAAAGGAGTCGAATCATGCTCAACGGGGTCCGCCGCGCGGGAAGTATTGCATTGATGGCTTGCGCTCTGCTGGTAGCGGCATGCTCGTCTTCGTCGACCGAAGCACCGGAGCCGAAGACCGAGTTCAACATCGGCTGGTCGATCTACGCGGGCTGGATGCCGTGGCCCTACGCGCAGCAGTCCGGGATCGTGAAGAAATGGGCCGATAAATACGGCGTGAAGATCAATTTCGTCCAGGTGAACGACTATGTGGAGTCGGTGAACCAATATACCGCCGGCAAGCTGGACGGGGTGACGGTCGCCAACATGGATGCGCTCACCATTCCCGCCGCCGGCGGCAAGGATACCAGCGCGATCATCGTCGGCGATTATTCGAACGGCAATGATGGCATTCTGCTGAAAGGCGCCGACAGCCTCTCCGCGATCAAGGGCAGGCAGGTCTATCTCGTCGAGCTTTCCGTGTCCCATTACCTGCTCGCTCGTGGCGTTGAATCGATCAAGATGCCGCTCACCGACGTGAAGACGGTGAACACGTCCGATGCCGACATCGTGGGCGCCTTCACCGCTCCGGAAGTAACGGCGGCGGTTGCCTGGAATCCGCAGCTTTCCACGATGAAGGCCGTGCCCGGCGCGAAGGAGGTGTTCAGTTCGGCCGACATCCCGGGCGAGATCCTCGACTTGCTGGTGGTCGACACCGCAACGCTCAAGGCCAACCCCAATCTCGGCAAGGCCCTCGCAGGGATCTGGTACGAGACGATGGCCCTGATGCAGCGCCAGGATGCCGAAGGAAAGGCCGCGCGGGCCGCGATGGCGAAGCTGGCAGGCACCACGCCCGAGCTGTTCGACAGCCAGCTGAAGACCACTTATCTCTATGCTGATCCGAAGGCAGCAGTGGCGGCCACGTCGTCCCCCGCCCTCATCACTACGATGACCCGCGTGCGGGACTTCAGCTTTTCCCAGGGCCTCTTCGGCCAGGGCGCGAAATCGCCCGATGCGATCGGCATGTCTTTCCCTGGCGACAAGACGCTGGGCGATGCTGCGCGGGTTACCCTGCGCTTTGACGAAAGCTTTATGCAGATGGCTGCCGATGGTAAGCTCTGACGGCGCAAGGTCTGGCGGAAATCTGCTCTCATGCGTTGGGTGAACCGCAAGGTCAGGCGGGGTAACAGCGTCCTCCTGGGCGCGATTCCGATAGCGCTGCTGGTGCTGCTCTATCTGGCGGTCGCGGCCGAGCGCCATGCGGCGAATCCGAGCGACAAGGTGTTGCCTGTGCCCGGGGCCATGGCCGAGGCAATGGCTGCCCTGCTGTTCCGGCCGGACCAGCTTTCGGGGCGGCTTATCTTCTGGGCGGACACCCTGGCCAGCCTGCAGCGGCTAGGCCTGGGTCTGGGCATATCCACTCTCGCGGCGTTGCTGGTCGGCCTGGTGCTGGGGATATTGCCGCCGATCCGCGCGACCTTCGGCCCCTTGGTGACCGCGATCGCGGTCATACCGCCGATCGCTCTGCTGCCGATATTGTTCATCGTCTTCGGCCTTGGGGAGACAGCGAAGGTGGCGCTGATCGTCATCGGCATCGCGCCGTTCATGATCCGGGACCTGGCCGCCCATATCGCCGCGCTGCCGAGGGAGCAGATCATAAAGGCGCAGACGCTGGGCGCCAGCAGCTGGCAATTGATGCTGCGGGTGGCCTTGCCGCAGGCGATGCCGCGCCTGATCCAGGGGATACGCCTGTCGCTCGGCCCGGCTTGGGTTTTCCTGATCTCGGCGGAGGCGATCGCCTCCGATATCGGGCTGGGCTACCGGATCTTTCTCGTCCGCCGCTATCTCTCGATGGACATCATCTTGCCCTATGTCGCCTGGATCGCCCTGCTTGCCGTAGTGATCGATTTCCTCCTGGCCTGGTCCAGCCGGCGCCTGTTCCCCTGGGCACATGGAGTCGGCCATTGAGCGCGCTGCTGAGCCTCCGCAACGTCTGGGTCGAATATGGCGAAAAGGTCGTCCTTGAAGACGTGCAACTGGACATCGCCGCCGGATCCTTCGTTTCGATCATCGGGCCGTCGGGCGCGGGAAAAAGCAGCCTGTTGCGTGTAGTGCTGGGCCAGGAAGCACCCTCTCGAGGTTCGATCCTGCTCGACGGCGTGCCGCTGCCCCCCGAATGCGGGCCGGATCGCGGCGTCGTGTTCCAGCGCTATTCGGTGTTTCCGCATCTATCGGTCCTGCGCAACACGCTGTTCGGCCTGGAATGCGCGCAGGCCCCGTTCACGGCCCGGCTGTTCGGTGCGCGACGGCGCGCGGCCCTGGCCGAGGCGGAGGAGATGCTGGCGGCGGTCGGCCTGGGCGACAGCCTGCACCTTTATCCGGCGGAGATGTCGGGCGGCATGCAACAGCGGCTCGCGATCGCGCAGGCCCTGATCAAGCGGCCGCGCATTCTGCTGCTCGATGAGCCTTTCGGTGCGCTCGACCCGGGGATCCGGGCCGACATGCATGCGCTCATCACCCGGCTTTGGCGCGACTATTCGCTGACGGTCATCATGGTCACGCACGACATCAAGGAAGCCTTCACCCTCGGAACACGCGTCCTGACGCTGGATAAGCGGCGTCACGATCCTCAGGCTCCGCATCGCTTCGGCGCAACGGCGGTGTATGACCTGCCCCTGATCAAACCTGCGCCGGCATCCGCCAGCAACGATGATACCGATACCCAAGGTATTACGATTGACAGAATTGATAATAATTGAGAGGATAGAGGAATGAGCACCGGTCCCACCAATCTTGCCCGGCTCAGCATGAGCCTTCCTGCAGATCTGTTTCGCCAGCTCGACATGATGGTGGAGGAGCGCGGACTGCCCTCTCGCTCCCAGTTGATTGCCGAACTGATCCGCCACGCGCTCGCAGAACACGAGGCGCTGATCCGGCCGGAAGACATGCTCGCGGGCACGGTGACGCTCGTCTACAGCGGAAATCGTGGCCGGGTGCGGCAGCAGCTCGCCGAGACACAGGCCGATTACCTGAAGGAAGTCATTTCTTCCCAGCACGTGTTTCTCGAAGACGACCAGTCGCTCGAAGTGCTGCTGGTGCAGGGGCCGGCGATGCGCCTGAAGGAATTGTGCGACGCACTACGCGGCATCCGCGGCGTGCACCAACTGCAGCTTGTCACCACCACTGCCCTGCTCCCGCCGCTCCATGAGCAGGATGAGGAGGCCGAGGCTTCCGGCACAGGCGCATCTGAGAAGGAAGTCCTCGCATGATGGGCATCCTTGCCGATCCCATGGCTGCGCGCGACCATGCCCGTGCCATGGCTGGCACTGTCGTGGAGGCGATGCCGCTGTTGCCCCCGGTGGCGGACGACCTGCCCACGGACGTGTCTGCGGAAGATCTCGTGTGGGAGGAGACGATCGCAGCCGGCGGCTATGCGACCCGCAGGCTTGCCCGTGGATCGCGCCTCAGGCTCATCGACCTGGAAGGGGATGCCTGCGCGTCGCTGCTGATCTTCAACGCCGAGATGCCCACCGAGCGGCTCAACGTTGCGGATACGGTGAAGGTGCAATGGAACGCCTATCTCGGCGCAGGCAAGCTGCTGCTGTCCGACATGGGGCGCGTGCTGATGAGCATTCTCGTCGACGATGCAGGCACCCATGACGCATTCTGCGGCACCTCCAACGCCACGACGAACCAGGCGAAATACGGTGAAGGCCGCAATAGCGGCGCCTTTCCCAATGGGCGAGACCGCTTGTTGCTGGGTGCGGCAAAGCACGGGCTGCAGCGGCGGGACGTTCATCCATGCGTGAACCTGTTCAAGGGTACGCGGATCGAGCCGGACGGAACCATCACTCCGCTGGTCGGCCCCTATGAAGGCGGGCGAACAATGATCCTGCGCGCGGAGATGGACGTGATCGTCGTGATCGCCAACTGCCCGCATGTGCTCGATCCGCGGGAGCAATGGAGCGTCACGCCGCTGCGGGCCTCGGCCTGGCGCGGCGCCGTCACTCCTGCGGACGATCCCATCCGCAACGCGACGCCGGAAGGTCTGCGCGCCTTCCTGAACGTCGAAGATTATTTCCGTCGCTAGGAAAGAGACACCAAGGCCGAAATGACCACCGACCCGGATCTCGCAGGCCTTTCCGGCCCTGTCGTTCACGATGAGATCGTGCCCGCCCGGGCGCCCTGGCTGCATCATGTCGCGACCGGCCAGACGCTGCGCATCGTCGACCTCGAGGGCAATCAGGCAGTGGACTTCCTGCTCTATTCCGCCGCCGACGATGCCGAGCGCTACAGTGCGCAGGATACCGTCGCCGCGCAGGGCAACCTGTTCCTGCGGGCCGGCACCGTGCTGCGTTCGAATGAAGGGCGCCCGATGATGACGATCACGGCCACCTCGGTTGAATATCACGATACGATCGGCGGCGCATGTTCCTGTGAATCCAATACCTTGCGCTATGGCCATCACACCAAGTCGCAACATGCCTGCGTCGAGAATTTTCTCGAGGCGAACCTCATCGAGGGCCGCGGCAAGCGCGACATGGTCTCGAACATCAATTTCTTCATGAACGTGCCGGTGGAGGAAGACGGCGCGTTGGGTATCGTCGACGGTATTTCCGCCCCCGGGCTCACGGTCGACCTGCGCGCCGAGATGGATGTGATCGTCGTCGTCTCCAACTGTCCGCAGATCAACAACCCCTGCAACGCCTTCAACCCCACGCCCGTACGGATGATCGTAACCGCATGAGTTTCAATACAGTCCTGGTTGCGAACCGGGGGGCGATCGCCACCCGGATCATCCGCACGCTGCGCCGGATGGGCCTGCGCTCCGTGGCGGTCTATTCCGAGGCGGACGCCGGATCGCTCCATGTCTCCCAGGCGGACGTCGCGGTATGCATCGGCCCCGCTCCGGCGGCTGAAAGCTATCTCAACGTCGCCGCTATCCTGAAAGCCGCCGAGGACACAGGCGCTGGCGCGATCCATCCAGGCTACGGCTTCCTTGCCGAGAACACCGACTTCGCGGAAGCATGCGCCGCTGCGGGGATCGTGTTCATCGGCCCGACCCCGGAGAATATCCGCACCTTCGGATTGAAACACAGCGCTCGGGCGCTGGCCGCCGAGCATGACGTGCCGCTGGCGCCCGGAACCGGCCTCCTCACGGACGAGGAGGAAGCCGCCCGCGCGGCGCGGGAGATCGGCTTCCCGGTCATCCTCAAGGCCACCGCCGGCGGCGGTGGCATCGGCATGCGCATCTGCGAGGACGAAGCAGCCGTGCGGCAGGGCTTTGCAGGCGTCGCGCGGCTGGGCGAAGGCAATTTCGGCGATGCCGGTGTCTTCCTCGAACGCTATATCGGCCGCGCGCGCCACATCGAGGTCCAGATATTCGGCGACGGCGCCGGGCGGATCATGCCGCTGGGCGAGCGCGACTGTTCGCTCCAGCGCCGCAACCAGAAGGTGGTCGAAGAGGCGCCCGCCCCGCTCCTGTCCGAAGCCAAGCGTGCCGAACTGATCGCCGCCGCTGTCCGGCTTGGCGAAGCGGCGCATTACCGCTCCGCCGGAACGGTCGAATTCCTGTTCGATGCCGACCGGCAGGAATTCTTCTTCCTGGAGATGAACACCCGCCTGCAGGTCGAACACGGCGTCACCGAAGAGGTGATGGGGATCGATCTCGTCGAATGGATGATCCGCGGCGCGGCCGGGGATTTCGCCTTCCTCGACGCCGACCCGCCGGTGCCGAGCGGACATGCGGTGCAGGTGCGCCTCTATGCCGAGGACCCCGCACTCGACTATCGCCCCACCACCGGCACACTCACGGCCGTCAGCTTCCCCGAAGGCGTCCGCGCCGAGACCTGGTGCATGGCGGGCAGCACGGTCAGCGCCTGGTACGACCCGATGCTCGCCAAGCTGATCGTTCACGGTCCCACCCGCGAGGCGGCAATATCGGCGATGCAGGCGACGCTCGACGAAAGCCGGATAGACGGCATCGAAACCAATCTGCGCTGGCTGCGCGATGTGGTGAGGAATGGGCAGTTCGCCAGCGGAGAGGTCTCGACGCGGCTGCTCGATACCGTTGCCTATCACCCGCGCAGCATCCGCGTGGTCAGCGGCGGCACCGCGACCACCGTGCAGGACTGGCCGGGCCGGCAGGGCTTGTGGGCCATCGGCGTGCCTCCATCCGGACCGATGGACGACCGCTCCTTCCGCATCGGCAACCGGCTGCTCGGCAATCCAGAGGGCACAGCGGGGCTCGAGGTCACCGCCAGCGGGCCAACCCTGGTGTTCAATGCACCCGCGCGTATATGCCTCACTGGCGCGGATTTCGGCGCACTGCTGGACGACCAGCCGATCGAACGCGGCACCCCCATCGACGTCATGGCCGGCCAGACGCTGGCCCTCGGCAGGGCCTCCCACGGTATGCGAGGCTACATCCTCTTCTCTGGCGGGCTCGACATCGCGCCTTACCTCGGAAGCCGCAGCACCTTCGCGCTCGGCCAGTTCGGCGGACATGCGGCGCGGCGGCTGCTCGCGGGCGACACGCTCCATCTGGGCACGGCGGAGATAGCCGCGCCCGCTCCCCTGCAACCGATGCCGGACTTCGGGGAGACATGGACGTTGCGAGTCCTTTACGGTCCGCACGGCGCACCCGATTTCTTCACCGAAGATGACATCCGCACCATCCTCGCCGCCGAATGGCAGGTGCATTACAACAGCAACCGCACCGGCGTTCGCCTCGTCGGGCCGAAGCCGCAATGGGCGCGAAAGGATGGGGGCGAGGCAGGCCTTCATCCCTCCAACATCCATGACAATCCCTATACGATCGGCGCAGTGGATTTTACCGGCGATATGCCGATCATCCTGGGGCCTGACGGCCCGTCGCTGGGTGGCTTCGTCTGTCCGTTCACCGTGATCGCCGCGGATCGCTGGAAGATCGGGCAGCTGGCCCCGGACGATCGCCTGCGTTTCGTGCCGGTCACGGCCGAAGACGCGGCAGCGGCGGATCTTGCCCCGCTGGACTTTCTCCCGGCGGAAGAGCCGGCACGCGACATCGCGACCCTTTCACCCATCCTTGCCGATATCCCGGCGCAAGGTGCACGCCCGCGCACGGTCTACCGGCAGCAGGGTGATCGCAACATCCTGGTCGAATATGGCCCGATCGTGCTCGACATAGAGTTGCGCATCCGGGTCCATGCGCTGATGACCGAGCTGGAGGAGCTCGCCCTGCCCGGTGTGATCGACATCGTGCCCGGCATCCGCTCGCTCCAGCTGCATTTCGACGGCAAGGTGCTCGACCAGCGCGGCGCCTTGGCGGCTCTGATGGTGGCGGACGAAGCCCTGGGCGACCTTGAGGATTTCTCCGCCCCGTCGCGCATCGTCCACCTGCCCCTGAGCTGGCGCGACCCGGCAACGATCGAGACGATCGAGAGATATATGGGCGCCGTGCGCGACGATGCGCCGTGGTGCCCCGACAATATCGAATTCATCCGCCGCATCAACGGCCTGCCCGATGCCGATGCGGTCGAGAAGCTGATCTTCGACGCCAGCTATCTCGTCCTCGGCCTCGGCGACGTCTATCTCGGCGCGCCGGTGGCGACGCCGGTCGATCCCCGCCATCGCTTGGTCACGACCAAGTACAATCCCGCCCGCACCTGGACCCCACCCAATGTGGTGGGCATCGGCGGCGCATATATGTGCATCTACGGAATGGAGGGGCCAGGAGGCTACCAGCTCTTCGGACGCACCATCCAGGTATGGAACACTCATCGGCAGACGGATGCCTTTATCGAGGGCAAACCCTGGCTGCTTCGCTTCTTCGACCAGATCCGCTTCTTCAAGGTCACCGCGGACGAGCTTGCCGAATGGCGGCGGGACTTCCCCAACGGCCGCCGCTCGATCCAGATCGAACAGTCCGAATTTCGCCTCACCGATTATCGCGACTTTCTGGCGCAGAATGCTGAAGCCATCACGGCCTTTGAAGCGCAGCGCCAAGCCGCCTTCGACGAGGAGCGGGCCGAATGGCAGCAATCGGGCGAATTCGACCGTATCACCGACCTGGCGGATGAGAGCGAAGCCGGCGCCGCCGATACCGCCGCGATCGAGGTGCCGGAAGGCGCGGACCTGATCGAGGCGCCGTTCGGAGGCAGCGTCTGGAAGTTGATGGTGGCGCCGGGCGACACGGTCGAGGCCGGCGATGTCATCGCCGTGATCGAGGCGATGAAGATGGAATGTCCGTTCGAGAGCCCCGCCAGCGGCACGATCGCGGCCCTCTACATGCAGGAGCGGCAATCGCTGCAGCCCGGCGCGCCGATGCTGGCGCTGAGGCGGCATTGATGGCCGCGCTGGATCGGCGCGGCGTGGCCGCCATCGCCGATGCGGTGAACGGCGGAAGAACGAGCGCGCTCGCTGTGGCGGAGGAAACGCTTGCCCGCCTCACCGCCTATGACGCCGTCCAGCCGCAGATCTGGATCAGCCGGATCGCGCCGGACGACCTGCTCGCGGCTGCCCGCGCGGTGGACGCGCGGGTCGCGGCGGGGGAAAGGCTGCCACTTGCCGGCGTGCCCTATGCGGTGAAGGACAATATCGACGTTGCCGGGTTCGAAACGACCGCCGCCTGTCCGGCCTTCGCCTACCGGCCGGTCGCCTCAGCAGGCGTGGTGGAGCAGCTCGAGGCAGCGGGGGCGATCTGCATCGGCAAGACCAATCTCGATCAGTTCGCTACCGGCCTCGTCGGCACACGCAGCCCCTACGGCATCCCCCGCAACGCCTACAATCTTGCCTATGTCAGCGGCGGTTCCAGTTCCGGCTCATCCGTCGCGGTCGCGGCCGGACTCGTTCCCTTCGCCCTTGGCACCGATACAGCGGGTTCGGGGCGGGTGCCGGCAGCTTTCAATCACCTCGTGGGATTCAAGCCCAGCAAGGGCCGCTGGAGCACGCGTGGCCTCGTTCCTGCCTGCCGCACCCTCGATTGCATCACTGTCTTCACCGACACGGTGGCGGATGCCCGCCTCGTGGATGATGTCGTGGCCGGCTTCGATCCGGCCGATCCCTATTCGAAGCCGCTGGCGAACACGCCGGTGGAGTTGCGGCGCATCGGCGTGCCCCGCCACGACCAGCGCGTGTGGTTCGGCGACAGCCAATCGGAATATCTCTACGACTGCGCGCTCGACCGGCTCGCAGCCAGCGCTGAAATCGTCGAGCTCGACATCACACCGCTGCTGGAAGCCGCTCGCCTGCTCTATGGCGGCCCCTGGGTCGCGGAGCGGACCGCCGCCATCGAAAGCCTGCTGGCCAGCAACCCGGATGCGATCGATGAGACTGTCCGCAACGTCGTGGAGCCGGGCAAGGACATCAGCGCGGTCGAGCTATGGAAAGGCACCTACCGCCTTGCCGAACTGAAGCGCCATGCCGATGGGCTGTGGGGCACGATCGACCTGCTCGCCTTTCCCACCACCGGCACCACCTATCGCGTTGCCGAACTGCTCGCGGCACCGATCGCGCTCAACAGCAATCTCGGCCTCTACACCAATTTCGTGAACCTGCTCGACATGGCGGCGGTGGCGGTGCCGGCCGGCATCCGTTCGAACGGGACCGGCTTCGGCATCACCCTGATCGGCCCCGCCGACAGCGACCATGGCCTCCTTGCCGCAGCCGATACCTATCTCGGGGCAGCCCGCCTGCCCGCCCCGCCCCCGCTCGATCTGGAGGGAAGAATGGAAACCGTGAAGCTCGCCGTCGTCGGCGCCCATTTGAAGGACATGCCGCTCCACTGGCAGCTTACCTCGCGCGAGGCCACCTTCGTCGGCGCCTTCGAAACCGCTCCCACCTATCGCCTCTACGCAATGGCGGACAGCGTCCCGCCCAAGCCGGCTCTGGTCCATAGCGAGGACGGCGCAGCGATCGCGGTCGAAGTCTACGAACTCGATGTCGCCGCCTTCGGCAGCTTCGTTGTCGAGGTTCCGGCTCCACTGGCCATCGGAACGGTAACCCTGGCCGATGGTACCAGCGTCAAGGGCTTCGTCGCCGAACCTCGCGCCCTCGACGGCGCGGAGGACATCACCCATCTCGGCGGCTGGCGCGCTTATATCGAGAGAGGCTGAAGGCGGGTGCCTTCGCCGCAATCGAACGGCACAATCGATAGCGAAACATTGATATTACGTTTGATAGAATAGGTAATAAAATATACGGTGCATCCATGCGAAGCGCGATCCCATTTTCCTTTCGCAGACGCCTTCTCGCGATCCGAGGCAAAGGGGATTTCAACCTCCGCATCCAACGATCGCGTCCGCAATCATGATAAAGGCCGCGCTGCATAGACTGCTCGCACCGCGTTCCGCAGGACGCGAGGACAGCAATCATGTCAGCGCACTGATGGAAGAGATCGCCGCTCTCAAGGCCGCACAAGCCGAGCTGCAGCATGCCAAGGCCGTTGCGGAGGCCGCCAACGAGGCCAAGAGCCGGTTTCTCGCCAGTGTGAGCCACGAGATCCGCTCGCCGCTGAACTCCATATATGGCTATGCCCAGCTTCTTGAACGCAGCAATGGCAGCAACGCCCTGCAAGCTGCGAAGGTGATCCGGCGCAGTTCGGAGCACCTCACCAATCTGGTCGAGGGCCTGCTCGATATTTCGCAGGTCGAAAGCGGCGCCTTGCGCCTCAACCGCGACACGATCCGCTTTCCGGCGTTGCTTGAGCAACTGGTGGACATGTTCGAACCGCAGGCATCGGCGAAAGGGCTGGATTTCCGGCTCAAGCGCACGACCCCGCTGCCCGACTTCGTGCGCGCCGACCAGAAACGCCTGCGCCAGGTGCTGATCAACCTGCTGTCGAATGCGATCAAGTTCACCGACAGCGGCAGCGTCTCACTCGCGGTTCACTATCGAAACGAGCTAGCGACCTTCGAAGTGGCCGACACCGGCATCGGCATTCCGCAGAGTGATATCGAGCGGATCTTCGATCCGTTCGAGCGCGGAAGCAACGCCGCCGCACACCGCCAAAGCGGGGTGGGCCTGGGTTTGTCGATCACCCATGCGCTGGTCCAGATCATGGGCGGCGAAATCCGGGTGGAAAGCGAGCCTGGCCGCGGCACGCGATTTACCGTTCGGGTCATGCTGTCGCGGCCATTGTCCCAACCGGCGGATGCAACGCCCGCCGGAGTGGTGACCGGGTACCAGGGGTCCCGGCGGACCATACTCATGGTCGATGACGATCCGGCGCAGCTGACCATGCTGCGAAGCCTGCTCGAACCGCTGGGCTTCGAGGTGTTCACCGCGCGCGGCGGCGACGAAGGCATCGCGCTTGCCGGGCAGGCCCGGCCCGATCTCGTCCTGCTCGACATTTCGATGCCGGGCAAATCGGGATGGGAGACAGCGGATATATTGCGGCGGCAACACGGGTCGACGCTGCGGATCGTGATGCTCTCGGCCGATGCGCATCAGTTCAACCCCGGTGGGGACGGCAATACGGCGAACGACATGTTCCTGATGAAGCCGTTCGAATTCAACATGCTGCTGGACGTGATTTCCGCCCAGCTGCATCTCGAATGGACCGGACCCGACGCTCAGTGCGGCGGCTCTCCCGAAACGTGCGCAGCACCGCGCGCCCGCGCCCGTCTTTCACCGCGGACACGGCCCTATCTTGCCGAAATCGAACGCCTTGTCCGCATCGGCCATGTGCGCGGGATCGAAGCCCAGCTCGATGCACTCGCCGCATCGCATCCCGAAGCGATCCACATCGTCGATGAAATGCGCATCTGCCTGGATTCCTTCGACCTGAAGGCACTGGCGGCACTCTCGAAGGCTTCGCGAACCGATGCCAGCTGAGGATCGCATCCTCGTCGTCGACGACACGCCGGAATCGCTCCGGTTCCTCGTCGATACGCTGGAACGCGAAGGAATGACCGTGCTCATCGCCAGGAGCGGCGAAGCGGCGATCGAGCTTCTGGATAACGCCACGCCCGACCTGATCCTGATGGACGCCGTGATGCCCGGACTGAGCGGGTTGGAAACCACGCAGCGAATCAAGCGCAATCCCGCCCGTGCCCATATCCCGGTGATCTTCATGACCGGCCTGACCGAACCCGAACATGCTGTTGCCGCGCTCGAAACCGGGGGCGTCGATTATGTACGCAAGCCGATCGTCATCGACGAACTGCTCGCGCGGATTCGCGTCCACCTCGCCAATGCCCGCCTGTCGCACCGGTCGCGGCTGGCGCTCGACCTCGCCGGGCGGCACCTCATCGCGCTCGATCCGCAGGGCGCATTGGCATGGTGCACACCGCAGGCCGGAAAGCTGCTCGCCCAGGTCGATCCCCAGTGGAGCCGGGACAGCGGCCGGCTGCCCGACGCCCTCGCCACCCCGGCGCAGCGGCTGTTGCAAGAACCAGCCCGGTCAGCTTCCTCGATCCGTGTCGAGTTTCCCGATTTCGAGATCGAACTGACCCTGCTCGAAAGCAAACGCCCGCACGAGACGCTGATCCGGATGACGGAGATCCGCGAGGGCGCGGACCTCGACCTGTTGCAGAAGCAGCACGGCCTGACCCGGCGGGAAGCCGAGGTGCTGCTATGGGTCAGCTACGGCAAGTCCAACCGGACGATCAGCGAAATCCTCGGGATCAGCCCAAGAACGGTGAACAAGCATCTCGAACAGGTGTTCAAGAAGCTCGGCGTCGAAACGCGCGCGGCGGCAACGGCCCTGGCGGTACGTGTCGTATCGGGATGATCGGCCCCCGGGGCGGACATACGCGGCAGAAAGCTGCATGAATCCTGCACATCTACGTCGTTTGGACACTTCCTCCCCAGCCTCGTCGGCTTACGGCTCAAGACACTCTACGGCGCCGTCCGGGCGCGCCCAACGGAGCGATTGACATGATCAGACTGCACATCGAAACCCTCAATGGAGAGACCCGCGAAATCAGCGTAGAACCGGAGGGCTCGTTGATGGAAGCCATCCGCGGCAACGGCTTCGACGAATTGCTGGCGGCATGCGGGGGCTGCTGCTCCTGCGCGACTTGCCATGTGATGATCGATGCCGGTTCATCTGGGAACCTCGCGGCCATGTCGCCCGATGAAGACAATCTGCTGGACAGCTCCAACTATCGCGAAGCAAGCTCGCGCCTGTCCTGCCAGATCCCGTTGAGCAGCGAGTTGGACGGATTGAAGCTGCGCATCGCCCCCATGGATTGATCGTTGACGATTGCCTGGCGCGCTGGACCTTCCATAGATTCAATCTATGCTTTCCATGAATTCTCTCCGTCTACCGTTATGACCTGCATCTCCTAGCATCGGGCCATCAACAGGACAGGCAGACAAACATGGCGCAGGCAGGGTCGGTGAACCGTCGAAATGTGCTGAAGCTGGGAAGCGCGCTTTCCGTCGTGCTGGCCTTGGGCGCCTGCGGCCAATCGGGTACACAAGACGGTTCCAGTGCCGGCAAGCGGACCGAGTTCCAGATCGGCTGGTCGATCTATACCGGCTTCATGCCCTGGTACTATGCGAACCAGACCGGCATCGTCGAAAAATGGGCCAAGAAATTCGGCATCACCATCAACCTTGCGCAGATCAACGACTATATCGAGTCCATCAATCAATACACCGCCGGCAAGCTTGACGGCGTGCTTGCGACGACCATGGACGCCCTCACGATCCCCGCGGCCGGCGGGCGGGATACCAGCGTCGTCATCATCGGCGATTATTCCAACGGCAATGACGGGATCGTTTTGAAGAACGGCCAGTCGGTCAAGGATCTGGCCGGCCGCACCGTCAATCTGGTCGAACTCTCGGTCTCCCACTACCTCCTCGCGAGGGCGCTGGAGGAAGCGGGGATGAAGCTGACCGACGTCAAGACCATCAATACCAGCGACGCCGACATGATCTCCGCCTTCGCGACGCCTGAAGTCACTGCCGTGGCAGCCTGGAACCCGCAACTCGCGCAGATCCGCAAGGAGCCGGGGGCCACGGAAGTGTTCGACAGCTCGAAGATCCCGAACGAGATCCTGGACGTGATGAACGTCAGCACCGAAGTGCTCAAGGCCAACCCCGATCTCGGCAAGGCCCTGGCCGGCATCTGGTACGAAACCATGGAAATCCTGCACAAAGGCGATGCCCAGTCGAAAGCGGCCGTCGAGCAGATGGCCAAGGGCGCAGGCACGACGCCCGAAAGCCTGGGCGAACAGCTCGAAACGACCTATTTCTATGTGAACGCACGCGATGCGGCCAATTATATGGAAAGCCCGGATTTGATCACCGTGACCAATCGGGTCCGCCAGTTCAGCTATTCGAAGGGCCTGTTCGGATCGGCGGCGAAGTCGGTAGACGCGATCGGCATCGAGTTTCCCGGCGGGAAGGTGCTTGGCGACAAAGGCCAGATCAGGCTTCGCTTCGATCCGACCTATATGAAACTGGCGGCGACCGGCTTTTGATCGAATGTTCGCCTCTGGCTGATCGGTCGTGACCGGTCCCGTCCGCATCAATGCCAATTTTGCCGCCCAAGTGGACTGGAACCTGCTGCGGCTCTTCGTGGACATCGTGAAAGCGGGCGGAATCGGCGCCGCAGCGCGCCGACTGAACAGGCAGCAGCCTACGATCAGTGCCGCCCTCAAACGCCTGGAGGATCACGCAGGAGCACGTCTGCTCAGCCGCGGCGCCACGGGCATCGAGTTGACCCCTGCCGGACGGGCGCTGTTCCTGCTCTGCGAAGACATGTTCGAAGCGGCGCGGATGGCGCCGCACCAGATCGCCCAGGCCATCAAGCAGGTTGAGGGCCTAGCGCGCATACAGGTGGTGTCTTCCGTCATATCGCCTGAATTCGATGAAGCGATAGCAAGCCTGCATACCAGGCACCCTGCCATCAGGATCGAGATCCGCGTTTCACCATGGCGCGAGGTGCTGGACGCGCTGGAACGCGGCGAGGCCGAACTGGGCGTCGGCTATGACAGCGGCGTTCGGAGCAAGCTCACCTATGAACCTCTGTTCGTCGAAACCCAGCAACTCTACTGCTCGCGATCACACCCTCTCTTCGGTTGCAAGATCACGAAGATCAGCGAGCTGCGCGAGGAAGGTTTCGTTCTGACAGGAGCCGACGAGGTCGAGACGCTGACCCGCTTGCGCCAACGCTATCGGCTTGGAACGGTCGTGAACGGCTTGGCGGAAGACATCCATGAGGCCATGCGGCTCATCTCGCTGGGCATAGGTATCGGCTTCCTCCCGGTCATGGCCGCCGAAGATGCGGTAAGACGGGGGCGACTGTGGCCGCTCTTGCCGGACGACACGGCTCCGTCCTACGAGATGTATCTGCTTGCGCGCCTCACACCGTCGCGAGACACGGCGGCACAACTTTTCCTGGATGAGATCATCCGGCGGCTGCGAGCGACCCCGCGCTCATAGATTGCGTCTGAGCGTACCGGATGAAAGGCTTCGCGATCCTGCAAGGAGACCGCGAAGCCATGATCGATCCGAACCGGATCAACGATATTTGATGGAAAAGCGCAGTCCGAAGGTGCGCGGACGGGACAAGCGATTGTTGATCCCGCGCACGTCGGTCGCTTGCGTGCTTTGGGCCGACAATACCCCGCGAACGTCGCCGAGATTTTCTCCGTACAGAGCCAGACGCCATGTGTCACTGCTCAGCCCGATCGAGGCACCCACCATGGCGAAGCCCGGCAAGTCGACATTCGATCTCGGCGTGAGCGAGGTGGAGATGCCGCTTCGGTAGCTGACGTTCACTTGCGCATTCAACGTCAGTCCTTCGGACAGCGCCTTGTCGTAGTTGGCCGATACGCTCGCCGTGTGATGCGGCGTGCCGGGCAATTCGGCGCCGTCGCCGCCATAGTCCCTGCCCCCTACGACAATCGGGCCGGTCAGCTTGGATTTGTTGAAGCCATAGGTCCCGTTCAGCGTGAACTCGTCGGTCAACAGAAGATGCGCCTCGAGATCGACGCCGAGCGAGCGCGCGCTCGAACCGTTGACAACTGCGGGGAATCCGCCGTTGGGTGTGCTGACATTGACTTGGGGATCTTTCCAGTCGACCCAGTAGCCGGCCACCGCGAAGTCAAAACGCTGGCCCAGCCTTCCCTTCAAGCCGACCTCATAATTGTCGACGGAGTCCGGCTGATAGAACTGGAATGCCGGATCTTCGGCGAAGGTTCCGGTCGTGGGGATACCGCTCGCACCCCCGCGACGAACGCCTTGCGAGAACGTGAAATAAGCGAGCATCCCATTGGCGAATTCGTAAGACGTGTTGGCCTTGAACAAGGCTTGGGTCTTCTTCTGCTGATCGGTGGCGAGGACGATACCCAGCGGATCCACCCCATCCGAGGAACAATAGAACCCGCAGATCGGCAAGGCGTTGATCGCCGTGATGTCCAGCTTCTGCCAGAACACCCGCACGCCACCTGTCACCTGCCATGCAGGAGTGATGTGATAGGTCAGTTCGCCGAAGCCCGCGACATCGGTGAAGTGCATTTCCCGATCGTAGATGTAACCGACGTCCGTCCCGGTGTTCCAGGCACCCAGGGCGTTGAGGTAATCGGTGTAGCCCATGTTATAGTCGGTCTGGACGAGATGGCTGCGCTGATCCATGAAGAATGCGCCGATGCTGTAGGTGAGCGGCACGTCGGATGCCGAGACCAGCCGCACTTCCTGGATGAATGCCTTCTCGTTGTAATCACGGGTGCTGGGGACGAGGATGCGCGGATAGCCCGAATAGAAGTAGCCCAGACTCTTCTGATAGCTCGCGGTGCTGTCGTTCACGGCCGAGCTGTCGGTCTCGTACGCCGAGGTAACGCTGGTCAAGGTCGCGAACCCGAAATCGTAGGATGCTTCGAACGAGCCTAGATCGACCTTGCGGGTCAGTGGCTGCTTGATGAAGCTTCCGGTTTCGTATTCGTCGAACTCGGGCGAGAATACGCTGTCGAAATTGTCGTTCTGGAAAGCCGGACTGGCCCCCACATCGCCTACGCTCGAGAAGGAGGTCGGGGCGGAACCGCCGGGGTAGCTGTCTTGATCCGGACCGTCCGAGTGCTCGTATTGGTGCTGATAGGTAACAAGCAGCTTGAGCGGCCCGTCCTCGAATTTCAGCATTGGGCGGATATAGGCCAGTTCGCTGTCGTTCACGTTCTTCTTTGACGTGGGGACAGGAAGGCTATGAACCGGATCGGAAGGGTCCGCCAGCACGGGCTTGCCATTGGCATCGAGCGTATACATCGCCGGCGCATCGATGAAGCCGTGCGCGAAGGTGTACCCGCCGGCTATGCGCAGCGCGAGATTGGAGGTCAACGGCTGGTTGATGGCCGCATCCAAAGTGTAATTGGGGCCGCTCGCATGCTTCGTCCAGCCTGCATTGCCGGACACGTCGGCCGTGAACTCGCTGGGATCCGGCTCGTTGAACAATACGCGCAAGGTGCCGGCGATCGAGGCGTTTCCGTAAAGGGTGGCCTGCGGCCCTCGCAGGACCTCGACCCGCTCGATGTCTGCCAAATGGAGGTTCACGAAAGCAGGCGTCTCGCCGACATAGACGGACACCGGCGCAATCGTCGCCTGGGGCCGTTCGCCGCCCGAACTCACCCCGTCCAGATTGAGCCCATGGATGATGAAGCTGCTGGCGCCCCCGTCGCGGATGCTCGCACTATTGTAGACGAGGCCGGCGATCGCTCGCCCCAGGTCCTGAAAGTTCGAGACGCCCTTCTTGGCGAGGTCGTCACCGGCGATGGCTGAAATGTTGATGGGCGTCGAGAGAGTCGTCGTCTGCCTGCGCGAAGCCGTGACGACGATATCACCCAGCCTGCCTGCTGAAGCTTCGGCCTTATCCGGATTGGCCGGTGCGCTCTCCTCCTCGCCTTCTGCCCGCGCCTGCGAAGGGGCGAGCATGGAAACGGATGTCAACAGCGCGAGGACACCGGCGCGAACCCTCAAATGGTTTTTTATGTCAATCATGGTTAAGCTCCCCTTTTGAAAAATAACCTCCCTTCCTCTCCATTTAGAATTTGTGCTTTTTGAATCTTTATTATTTTATCTCTGGCAGATTTTGCCTAATTCGCCGTCCACCCGTTGAACGCGCACAGAAATTCGCAGATCGGCACGCCATCTTCACGCGTGTCTGCTCCGCCGCCGGACGACGGCAAATCTTCATTTCATCGCACTTGGCGCCCGGAGATCGCGATACTCCGGGCTGGAGTCATCGGCGCCGGTTCAGCGCCGCCTTCAGCTTTGCTACGAGGGGCAGGAAAGGCCATATGGTCTGTTCCCACACCGACAGCCTTCTCTGATTATCCTGACCGACGTGGATCGCTTCGCCTTCGCGGAAGGTGCCGAACACCCGGTCCAGCAGGATCAGCTCGTTGGCGTAGTTGCAGCGCGTTTCATCATACTCGAGCGAGTGGTGCAGGCTGTGATGCTCGATCGTCGTGAAGAAGAAGGAGTACCAGCGCGGCGGATCGAACCGGATATTGGAATGCGCGAAATAGGCCACCGCGCCCCCGATATTGCCCGCGCAGAGCACGGCCGTCCTGGGCATCTCGAAGAAGATCGCCAGGGTGACGCCGAGAAACATGATCTCGATCCAGTTGCCGACCGCAGCGTTCATCGTGTTCATCTGGGTGATGTAGTGGTGCGGCACGTGGATTTCCCACAGCGCGGGGTGGTTGTGCAGCATCCGGTGGAACCAGTACTGCACGAACTCATGCATGAAGATCAGCATGGCGACCTGCACGGCCAGCGGGAGCCCGGTCGCCACGCTTGTGGTCAGCCCATAGCCCTGAACGAACGCCTTCAAGGGATCATAGAGAAGGACTGCGGACACCGCGCCGAAGACATACCGATTGCAGACGATATAGAAGGCGCCTTCGAGGAACTCGCGCACGGTCAACCGCCAATGGGCGTGTCGCTCGTTGACCCATTCCAGCGCCATGATGAAGGCCATGATCCCCGTCCCGGCAAGCGAGCCGACCCACGGGTTGCCCGTCACCGAGGCCGGAGCGAAGGACCAGAAGGCCAGGATCGCCAAGAGGATCGCGGGCTGGAGATATTTGAATATCGTCTTCTTGATCGGGCCTGCACGTCGCTCACGGCGTGATGCGTCGAAGTCCGAGACTGCCGCGGAGAAAGGCGCTTCCACGTCGAGACTCGTCACTGCCGAGCGCCCGCCGCTGGAGACGGGGACATCGCAGACTTTCTCATAATTATTCATAGAAAACCTCCGAATAATATTGGAGACATCTCTGAATATTTTTATTTTCAGTGACGACATCCTGAATTTCTACGGCATCCATCCCTTAATCTAATTCACGAGAACCGCGTGCCGGGCCAGGTGGCGCTTTTCCAGCTCCAGCCAGTCGAGCACCTCGGAGGTGGACGGGGTCTGGGTGTCGAAAGCGAATTCCGGCTCGCAGACGTCCACTTCGTAGATGAGGACGCAAAGATCGCCGCCGATGAGCCTTTCGTGCGCCACCGTGCCGTCGGGACAGATCGTGAAATCGCCCGAGCCGATCGGCTCTCCCACGCGATCGCCTTGGGTGCTGTAGGTTATCGCACTGCTTCCGATCGCGACCGAGACCTCGTAGCTCTCGATCTCCGCCTCGGTCGCGATGTCGGCGGCCAGCGCCTCGTCCAGGCCGCCGGCCTGCTCCAGCGCATCGTCGATCCGGGGAAGCCGGGACTGCGCGAAGGCGGCATGCTCCCCGGCGATCACGAACCCGCCATCCACCGGCGTTTCCTGCCCCGTAGCCTCGTTGAGCACGCTCACGAGCCGCAGGCCGAGAAACGGCCCGCTTGAGGATTGCTGCCGCCAGTCCTCGACATAGGCGCCCGACGGCGCGAACTCGAGCACGCAATTGCCGATGATGCTGAGCCGCGCCGGCTCGGGCCACTGGTTGCGGGGCTGATAGCTTCTTTCGATATGCCACGAAAGCAGGCGGGCGTTCTCGTCCCACAGCGTGTCGCCGATCCAGCCCTGGCGTTCCGTCAACGGGGTCGCCGCCGCCTCGGGCAGGCGCAGGTCGATGCTGAAGCTCCTGGACTGCAGCCAGTAGACCACCGTGGTCTCGTCGGTGACGCCGGTGCAGAAGGTGATGCTCTTGCGCCGGAAAGTGCCGAGCAGATTGCGCGGGAAAGGAAGGCCTTCGATGCCCTTGCGCGGGAGCCGTTCGAGGAGAGCGGACAGGTTCATGCCCTGACCCCGGCTTCCTGCAGGCCGAAGGAATCGAGCGGCACCGGGTCGTTGAGGACCAGTTCCCCGGCGGCGATCCGGCGCTTAAGGTAAGCGAAGGTCTGCGCGGTCTGGTTATGCAGGTGCTCGCCGCCCTTCAGCGGCTTGTACCGCGGCGGCTCGTCCAGCACGATCGGCGCGATCACATGGTCATAGTCGCAGGAGAAGAAGAGCGGGAAGGAATAACGCTCCTCCTTGACCTTCTTCACCCGATGCTTGGTGGCGACGTAACGGCCGTTGGACATGATCTCCATCATGTCGCCGATGTTCATGATCATCGCGCCCTCGACCAAGGGCACGTCGACCCATTCCCCGTCCTTGCTGACCACCTGCAGGCCGGGAGCGGTCGCGAAGAGCAGGGTGAAGCATTCGTAATCGGTATGGGCGCCGATGCCCGGCCGATCCTCGGCATTCGCGTCGAAGGGGTAATGGATCAGCCGCAGCTGGCTCGGCGGGTGCCGGAGATAGGCGTCGAAATATGTCTCTTCGAGGTCCAGGGCGAGCGCGAAGGCCCGGAACAGCTGATGCCCGATGGCCTTGATATGCTGGTAATAGGCCAGCACATCCTCGCGGAACCCGGGCATGTCGGGCCAGATGTTCGGCCCCACGAGCGGACGCCGCCCTTCCGCGAAGGGATAGTCGTTATTGACGTCGAAGGCTTCCTTGAGGTCGTAGGTGCCGACGCCGAACTGCTCCTCGCCCACGGGCACATAGCCGCTGTGGTTCTCGGACAGCCCGATATAGCTTTTCATCTTGGCGCCTTCGTCGAGCGCGAAATAGACCTGCGCCCGCTCGACAAGCCGGCGGAACAACTCACTGTCGAACTGCGAGCCCTGGATATAGAGAAAGCCGGTCTCCATGCACGCGCGATCCAGGTCGCGAGCCACGCTCAGCCGATCCTCGAAATTCTTGCTCTCGAGGCGGGAAATATCGACGAGAGGAAGGACGTGTTTCTGCATTTCCAACCAGCACCATGCGTTGTTGTCTTAGGAAGCGGTCCCCATCATCGTCTCGCTGTAGCGGGGCCACTCACATGCCGTTTGTCCGCAAGTTGAGCCCATCGCGCTAGAACGTCATTCTTCATGCAGGGCATCGATCTGGTCTATGTCCGCCCCGCGAACTGCCCGCGCGGCTATCGGCCCAGCGCCGCCCGCAAGGCTTCGAGATGGCTGCCGTAGCGGGCGGCATATCCCACCGAGGCCGCATGGATGGGCTGGCGCACCTGCGAGGCGCTCGCCGTCATCACCGCGCTGCGGTCTTCCTGCGGGCTCAGGCAAGCTTCTTCGAAATCGAGGCCGAGCTGCGGCAGCAGCGCTTCCAGCGCGGCGCGCGGCGTGGCCACCAGCTCTTCATAGTCGATCTCGACCAGCCGATCGCCCAGCGCGTCGCGCCAATGGTCCATCAGGCCCCGATAGGCCCGGTGATAGGCGCCGAGCTCGGCCAGGTCATAGGAAAAGGGATAGGCATCGCGGAACAGCGTCTTGAAGATGGCGAAGCACAAGTCGAGCGGATCGCGCCGGATGTGCAGCAGCGTCGCCCCGGGCAGCGCGCGGGCGATCAGGCCGGCATACAGGAAATTGATCGGCAGCTTGTCGGTAAACCGCGGCTGGTCGCCCCGCAGGGGCGCGACCGCCGACAGATAGGCGCTGCCGATCGCCGCGCAATCGAGCCTGGCGCTGAGGTCGATGAGCTCGGCCTTGCCGGATGGCATGCGGCCCACGCGCTCATGGAACGCCGAGACCAGCGTCCGGCCGAAATAAGGCAGCTCGCCCAACGGCTGCATCTGCGTATGCCGCCCCAGCATCCGTTCGAGCAGGGTCGAGCCGGACCGCGGCATTCCCAGGATGAAGATCGGGCCGCCGCGCGGATGCGCCGCTCTCGCGGGCGTGCACCAGGCCGCGTCGTGGGTCGCGGCGATGCGCTCCATCGCCTCGACATCGTCCGACACGGAATAGCGCATATGGCCCCGGCGGACCGCCGCTCCCCGCGAGAGATGGGCGAAGGCGCCGTCATAATCGCCGATGTCCTCCAGCTCCTTGCCGAGAGCGTAGCGCAGGTGGACCTCCTGCTGCCATGGCAACCCCTCCCTGCCGAGCGCCGAGAGCAGTTGGGGCACGTGATTGTCTTCGGGCGTCTGCCGGCGGAGCTGCGAACGATTGAACGAGGCTTCCGCATTGTCCGGCGCGGCAAGGATGAGCCGGTCATAGGCGCGCTCGACCTGATCCGTGAACCCCAGGAAGGCGGCGGCAGTCGCGAAGTTGAACAGGACGTCGGGCTGGTCCGGCGCGATCTCGCGGGCGCGCGAGAACGCCGCATAGGCCTCGTTCGGGCGATGGCAGAGCGTGAAGGTGTTCCCGAGCAGGTCGAGCGCCCACAGTTCCGGCAGAGGCGCTGCCATCGCCATATCTGCCGCAGCAATCGCTTCGGGAAGCTGGCCGAGCGCGGCATGCGCATAAGCCTTCTGAACGAGGATGCGCGGGTCGGCCGGCCCGCCGGGCTGCGCCTGGGCAATCAGGCGCAGCAGGTCGCCGGCCCTTCCCGCCCTCAGCAGTGCCAATCCCTCGGAGACGAGCTTCTCCGTGCCCTCTTCCCGCCTTTCGCGCAATCGCGGGTTGGATTGCCCGGACCTCACGATCCGCTCAGTTGCCGATCTTCTCGGGATGGGGCCACCAAGTCATGGTGTCCACATCGTGCTCGGTCGTCCACAGCCCCGCATCGACATAGCGCAGGGCGCCGCTGCCGATCTCCTCGCCGATGCGCGTGCGGATGGCCAGGGTCTTGGGATCGATGACCACGAACATCTGGTCTTCCGTGGTGCGCAACCAGATCTTTCCGCCACCCGCGGTGATTTCCCCCCATTTCAATTTCTCGCCGATCTTGACCCGGCCGTTCACCTCTCCGCTGGCCGGATCGATCCGCGCCACCGTGCCGTCGCCCTGTTCCTGAACCCAGACGCCGCCCTCTCCTGCCGCAAGGAAGCCGGGCTCCCGCCCCATGATCGTCTTGTGGACCACGCGGTTGGTCTGCGGATCGATGCGCTGCAGGCTGTTGTGCGTGCTGCTGGCGGCCCACAGCGATCCATAGCCGAACACGAGATACCAGGTGTCCGGATCGACCGGTATGGTGGCGATCACTTTCAGCGTGTCGGGATCGACCCGGCTGATCGCGCCCTTGCCGTCGCTGGGGACCCAGAGCGATCCGGCCCCCACCGCCACGTTGAATTCGCCGGGGCTGGCAAGGCCCGTGGCCACGCTGGCGGTTATCTTCAGCGATCCCGTGTCGATACGGTTGAGCGTGCCGTCCTTGCAATCGGCGGCCCACAGGTCGGAACCGACGATGACCATCGCTCCGCACGGCTTGCCCATCACGATCTGGCCGAGCTTGCCCTCGACCGACCAATGCTCGACCCGGTTCTCGTTGTTGATCCAGACGCTGTTGTCCCTGGGGTCGATTTCCGCGAAGTTCGCGAAGCCCGGCACGGCGATGACGTGCTTTTCCAGTTCCTGCGCGGCCGCCTGTACCGAGGCGCAGGCGGCGGCCATCACCGGAAGCATCAGCCAGGAGCGCCTCATATTGTCACCTTTCGCTTTCAAGATTTCGCTTCTGCGCGGGGAACGGACGTGCCTGCCGCCGATCTTGCCGAACCGGGATCGGGAAATTCCCGCAAACCCGGCCATCACGCTAGATGGCCCGCATTCATGAAAGGCATTGACCGCATCTATGACCGGGATCCTCCCCTTCCAGGGGAGGATTTTTCGGCCTGATTGCAACAGCCGCGCTCATGTGATTCCGCCGCGCGCCTTGAGATAGGCCAGAAGCAGGGCGGCCTCGCTCGCAGTCAGGATCGGGGTGATCAGGAAGGTGTTGATCGGGCCGAGCCAGAAATTCCCGGGAGTGGCTTCGCTATGCGCGCCGATCCGCAAGCGGGTCTGGGCGGTCGAAGGAACGATGGCGACGGGGGACGCGGAAGCCAGATCGTCCAGCCGCACACCGGTCTGCGTGCTGCCGAACACGGCCCTCGCCACGTGGATGCCGCTGAACTCGTTGCCGTCGATCACGGCGGCCGTGCCCGAGCCGTCCCCGGTCAAGGCCCCGAGCCTGCTGACCCCGCCCTCCTGAAGGCGGCGGAATCTCCGTGACGAAGCTGCTGGGCCGCCGGCGCTGAAGATGTGCCGCTGCATCAGGCTGCTGCCCGCCGTATCCTGGCTGACGAGCGCCCATAGCTCATACGCGCCGCTTCCGGCAGGTATGCCCGCAGGAACAGGCGCGATCTCAAGATGATCGTCCGTTCCGTCGAAGAGGATGCCTGGCCTGCCGTTGAGGGCGGTGGCGGACCAGACCGGCCTGCTGCCTTGATTAAGCTGCCGGAGCGTGTGGCCATGGGCGGCGTCTGCCCAGGCGCTGACACTCGTTCCGGTAAGCGTGAGGGTCTCCGGCTGTTCAGCATCCCACCAGGCATAGGGCGCGAGATCGAGGGGAGACCAGGGAGCGCCGCGTTCCGGCGGGGTGAGGGCTGTGTCCGGCCGCCCGGGGCCGATCGCGGAACCGAAGCCGAGCATGGCGTTCAGTCCGAATAGCCGAGCAGGGAAACCCCCGCCGTGGTGCCGGTGGCGAGCACCTTCGCGATCACCAGCGATTCGACCCAGAGGGATTCGGGCGGCACCCGCAGCACCACCTGATCGCCGCCCACCGTCTCCACGGCGATGTCGGCCGGCGCCGCGCCGGGGTTCCAGATGCGCAGCGCCTTGCACACCTGCGGCAGCTCCGCCGCGTCATTGGGCGCGATCGCGAAGGCACGGCGGGCGGAGGCGGTCAGGCTGATGCCGTTGCGGTGATAGGGGTTCTTCATGAGGGCTATCCTTGGGAAAGGGCCGCGAGGCGAGGGAAGAGGAAAGGATGAACCGAATTAATTCATCCTGGGATGATATATAAACCTATTGGGTTATTTTGTCAAGGGATTTGTGCGAAACGAGGCCCCGACCCGCGTTCGAGATCTGGTTCGGCGTGATTGCCCGGGCCGCAAACCCGCTTCGGGTTGCGAAAATACATCACCTTCGAAAAACGACGCTTTCCACCGGATTCCAGCCCGGGAAACCGGTTTCCCTTGCGGCTAACCCTTGTAATCCGGGCGTAACAACGCCATGGGGTCCCCACGAGTTTGCGGCGCTTCGGCGCGTTGGGCTGGCGAGCCACCGGAACACATGACAACGAGCGAATCCCTCCCCGACGAAACCCCGTGGGACATTTGGGACGACAGGCTGCGCGAGGAATGCGGCGTGTTCGGCGTGATCGGCGCCGGCGATGCGGCCGCGATCTGCGCGCTGGGCCTCCACGCCCTGCAGCATCGCGGGCAGGAAGCGGCCGGCATCACCAGCTATGACAGCAGGGAGTTCTATTCCCGCCGCGGCCTGGGCCATGTGGCGGAGAACTTCTCCACTGGCGAGGCGATCGGCGAACTGCCGGGCCATATGGCCGCGGGCCATGTCCGCTATTCCACCACCGGCGGATCGGGCCTGCGCAACATCCAGCCGCTCTATGCCGATCTCGCCTCGGGCGGCTTCGCCATCGCCCATAACGGCAACATCTCCAACGCGATGAAGCTGCGCCGCGACCTGGTGGAGAAGGGGGCGATCTTCCAGTCCACTTCCGACACGGAAACGGTGATCCACCTGGTCGCCACCAGCCGCTACCCCACCCTGCTCGACCGGTTCATCGATGCGCTGCGCATGCTGGAAGGCGCCTATTCCTTCATCTGCATGACGACGGAGGGCATGATCGCCTGCCGCGATCCGCTGGGCATTCGCCCGCTGGTGATGGGCAAGATAGGCGATGCGGTCGTCTTCGCGAGCGAGACGGTGGCGTTCGACGTGGTCGGCGCCACCTTCATCCGCCAGGTCGAGCCGGGCGAGCTGGTCCGAGTCGATTTCGCCGGCAACATCGAATCGCACCGCCCCTTCGGCCGCCCGGCGGCCCGCCCCTGCATCTTCGAGCATGTCTATTTCAGCCGCCCGGATTCGATCTTCGACAATCGCTCGGTCTATGCCGCGCGCAAGGAAATCGGCGTGCAGCTCGCGCTGGAAAGCCCGGCTGAGGCCGATCTGGTGGTGCCGGTGCCCGACAGCGGCGTGCCGGCCGCGATCGGCTATTCGCAGCAATCGGGCATCCCGTTCGAGCTTGGCATCATCCGCTCGCACTATGTCGGGCGGACTTTCATCCAGCCGTCGGACGGTGATCGCCACGCCAGCGTGAAGCGCAAGCACAACGCCAACCGCATGGTGGTGGAAGGCAAGCGGATCGTGCTGATCGACGATTCGATCGTGCGCGGCACCACCAGCCTCAAGATCGTGCAGATGATGCGCGATGCCGGGGCCAAGGAAGTGCATTTCCGCGTGGCCAGCCCGCCCACCGGCTATGGCTGCTACTACGGCGTGGACACGCCCGAACGCTCCAAGCTGCTGGCCGGGCGGATGGACATGGCCGCGATGTGCGACTTCATCCAGGCGGACAGCCTCGCCTTCGTCTCGATCGACGGGCTCTACCGCGCCGTGGGGCTGGAGGCGCGCGATCCGGCAAGGCCGCAATATTGCGACGCCTGCTTCACCGGCGATTATCCGACGAGCCTGACCGACCTCGCCCGGCGCGAGGCGGAAGCCGCTCAGCTCGCCTTCCCCGTCGACAAGGTCGCCTGATGGCCGAAACCGAGGGCAACGGCCCCCTGGCGGGGCAGACGGCGCTTGTCACGGGCGCGAGCCGCGGGATCGGCGCGGCCACTGCCCAGGCGCTGACCGGCGCGGGCGCGCATGTCGTGCTCACCGCGCGCGATGCACGGAGCCTCGAGCAGGTGGAGGAAGCGATCCACGCGGCCGGCGGCACCGCCACCATCGCCCCGCTCGACCTCGCGGAGCCCGACGCGATCGCGCGGCTGGCCGTGGCGATGGCGAACCGCTGGGGCGTGCTCGACATCCTGGTGTTGAACGCCGCCTTCCTCCCCCAGCTCGGCCCGGTGAGCCAGATCGAGCCCAAGCAGTTCAACCAGGCCGTCACCGTCAACCTGCTGGCGACCCAGGCCCTGCTCGCCGCGTTCGATCCGATGCTGAAGCGCAGCAAGGATGCGCGGATCGTGGGCATCACCACCAGCGTGGCCAAGGCGCCCCGCGCCTATTGGGGCGCCTACGCCGCCACCAAGTCCGCCTTCGAGACCCTGCTCGACTGCCATGCGCAGGAAGTGGAGCGGATCTCGGAAATCCGCGTCGCGATCCTCGATCCCGGCGCCACCCGCACCGCGATGCGCGCCCGCGCCTATCCGGGGGAAGACCCGGCCTCGGTCAAGCCGCCCGAGGACGTGGCCGCCCGCATCCTGGCGCTGGTGCAGGAACCCTTCCCCACCCGCCACCGCGAACGGATCGAATCGGAGAGCTAGGCTTCTCGCCATTCGCACGAAGGGAAGGGAATGACGAAGCGGCGGGAGAGTGTGACAAACAAGGAAACTGCGCGATTGCGGCCTATGCCATCGCCTTCACCAGCGTTGCCTGGCTCACGGTGATCCCGCCGCCGCGGAAGCCGCCTTCGCAATACATCAGGTAGAAGCGCCACAGGCGGATGAAGCGGTCGTCGAAGCCGGCGGGCAGCCGCCCCTCGGCCGCCGCCCGGTCGAAATTCTCGCGCCAGGCCTTGAGCGTTTCGGCGTAATCGATCCCGAAATCCTCCTGCTCTTCCCAGGAAAGCCCGCGTTCTTCCGCCAGGCGACGGAACTCGCTGGTGCGGATCAGCAGCCCGCCGGGGAAGACATAGGCCTGGATGAAATCCGCATTGCGGGCGTAGCCGTCGAACAATTCCTCGCGCATCGCGATGAACTGGATCGCAGCGCGGCCGCCCGGCTTCAGGTTGCGGGCGATGCAGTCGAAATAGGACGGCCAGAACTCGCGCCCCACCGCTTCCACCATCTCGACGCTGACGATCCCGTCGAACTGGCCGGACACATCGCGATAATCCTGGTGGCGGAAATCGATCGAGCCCGCCTGATGCGCGCGGGCCCAGCGCAATTGCTCGTCCGACAGGCTGATCGCGGTCACCCTGCTGCCGCGCGCGGCGAAATGATTGGCGAGGCTGCCCCAGCCGCAGCCGATCTCCAGCAGCGTCTCGGGATCGCCCAGCCGCCGGGCGAGGCGTTCCCATTTGCGGTGCTGCGAGGCTTCCAGCCCCGCCGGCCCGAATTCCAACCCGCTGGAATAGCTCATCGTCGGATCGAGCCACGCGCCGTAGAAATCGTTGCCGAGGTCGTAATGGGCGTGGATGTTCTTTTCCGCCTGTTGGCGCGTGTTGCGGTTGAGCCGGTGCATCACCCGTCCGGCGAGCCGCCAGGGCCCTTTGGCTCGCCCGGTGTCGCCCAGCGGCTCCCCATTGGCCATCACCAGCGCGAACAGGGTGACGGGGTCGGGACTGTCCCACTCGCCCGCTTCCCACGCCTGGTAGAAGCCCACCGAGCCGCCCGTCGCCAGGCGCAGCAGAGCCCGCCAGTCCTTCAGTGAAATCTCCGCCTCGAAGCCGGGCGCACGCCCGCCCAACAGGCGCTGCGTGCCGTCCGGCAGGCGAACGAGCACCGATCCGCTCGCCAGCCCGCGATCGAACTTGTCCAACATCCGGTGGAACCCGCCTGCGAACACGCGCGCGATAAAAGCCGGGCCCGTATGGACCCGGCGACTGCCATCAAGCAGCAAATCCCCCCTGCTCGCCCCCTCCGCAGACATGCGATGGTATATGGCGCGCAGGATTGCCCAGCGCAACCGGCCTCGGCCTCACTTCACCCTTTCCGCGCCGCGAGGCATCGTTACCGGCCGGCATAGCCACAGGATTTGTTCCGATCGGAGGAAACATCCGTTCGTGTCGAGCGAAGTCGAGACACGCCGGGCACGGCGCTTCGGCGTGTCTCGACCGAACGGCGGACATGCCTCAAGTCACTTCGATAAGCTCAGCAGGAACTCAAACCGGATCCTGGGCCGTTCCGCTCACCGTCCAAGTCTGGCCGCGGGCAAGGAGGCCGGCCAAGTCGGTGTCCCGGCCGGTGCTGGCCTTTTCGCGTTCCTCGGCAACCGCGCTTTCGAAGGTGGGGCGCGGATCGTCGTAGATCACGCCCAGCGCCATCGGGAAGGAGCCGAAAGGCAGCTCGACCAGCATATGAGCGAGCGCGCGGTTCTTGGCATTGTGGACCAGCACGCCGGCCGCCTGCCAGTCGCCATCCGCCACATCCACGACTTCGAGCGAGAGGCTGTCCCGGTCGAGCGTGAGGCCCTTCGTGCCGTTGGCGAACAGCATCGGCTCACCATCGGCCAGCCAGAGCTGGTGATCCTCCGCCCCTTTGGGCACGGCGAAATCGTTGAACACGTCCTTGTTGTAGACGATGCAGTTCTGGAAGATCTCGACGAAGGCCGCCCCCTTGTGCCCATGGGCCGCCTTGAGCAGGTCGGGCAGGTTCTTCGACACGTCGAAGCCGCGGCCGACGAAGCGCGCCCCCGCCCCCAGCGCGAAAGCGCAGGGGTTGGCCGGACGGTCCACCGAGCCGAGCGGGGTGGAGGGGCTGCGCGTGCCGATCCGGCTGGTCGGCGAATACTGGCCCTTGGTGAGGCCGTAGATCTCGTTGTTGAACAGCAGGATCTGCACGTCGAGATTGCGGCGCAGCACATGCATCAGGTGATTGCCGCCGATCGAGAGCCCGTCGCCGTCACCGGTCACCAGCCACACGTCCAGCTCGGGATTGGCGAGCTTGATCCCCGTGGCGAAGGCCGGTGCCCGCCCGTGGATCGTGTGGAAGCCGTAGCTTTCGATGTAATAGGGAAAGCGGCTGGAGCAGCCGATGCCGGAGACGAACACCGTCTTCGCCGGATCGGCCCCGATCTGCGGCAGGGTGCGCTGCACCGCCTTGAGGATCGCGTAGTCCCCACAGCCGGGGCACCAGCGAACTTCCTGGTCGGTTTCCCAGTCCTTGAGAGTGGTTTCGATCATGGGTTCACCGCCTGCGGGCTGGGAAGCTGGGTGGCGTCGGCATCCACTTCGCCGCCTTCATTGCCGGGGATGCCGTCGAAGAAGGCCGCGATCGCCGCTTCCAGCTCGGCGATCTGGAAGGGCTGGCCGCTCGTCTTGGTCAGCGGCGTCGCATCCACCAGCAGCTGGTCGCGCAGCACCGTCTTGAACTGGCCGGTGTTCATCTCCGGCACGAGGAGATGATCGAAGCCAGCCAGCAATTCACCCAGATTCTCCGGCAGCGGCCAGACATGGCGGACATGGATGTGGCTGACATCGAGGCCCTTCTTCCGCGCCCGGCGCACCGCCTGGTGGATGGGGCCGAAGGTCGAACCCCAGCCCACCACCGCGAGCCTGCCCGAAGCCTCGCCCAGCGCGATCTCCTGCGCCGGGATGCCCTTGGCCACGCCGTCGATCTTCGCCTTGCGGGCGTCGGTCATCGCCTGGTGGCTGACCGGCGAATAATCGATATTGCCGGTACCCGGATGCTTCTCGATCCCGCCGATGCGGTGCATCAGGCCGGGAGTGCCGGGCTTGATCCACGGCCTGACGCCCTTCTCATCCCGCTCGAAGGGCAGCACTTGCCCGCCCTCGCCCGCTTGCTCGAGGAAGGAGACGGGGAACGGTTCGTAGGCCGCCGGATCGGGCACTTTCCACGGCTCGGCCGCGTTGCCGATATAGCCGTCGGTCAAGAGGATCACCGGGGTCATGTATTGCACGGCGATCCGGCAGGCCTCGATCGCGCATTCGAACGCATCGGCCGGGCTGCGCGCGGCGATCACCGGCAGCGGCGCATCGCCGTTGCGGCCATAGACCGCCTGATAGAGGTCGCTCTGCTCGGTCTTGGTCGGAAGGCCGGTGGACGGCCCGCCGCGCTGGCTGTTGACGATCACCAGCGGCAGCTCGGTCATGATCGCCAGCCCCATCGCTTCGCCCTTGAGCGCGATGCCGGGGCCGGAGGAGCTGGTGACGCCGAGATGCCCGGCATAGGACGCGCCGATCGCGGCGCAGATCGCGGCGATCTCGTCCTCCGCCTGAAAGGTGGTGACGCCGAATTCCTTGAGCCGCGCCAGATGGTGCAGGATCGCGCTGGCGGGCGTGATCGGGTAGCCGCCGAAGAACATCGGCAGCCCCGCGAGCTGAGCGCCCGCCACCAGGCCGAGCGAAACCGCCTCGGCGCCGGTGATCGTGCGGTAGAGCCCGGCCGGGCTCGGCACCGGATCGAGATGCGTCTTCCTGAGCGGCCCGGCCAGCTCCGCCGTCTCGCCATAAGCATGGCCGGCATTGAGCGCGGCGATGTTCGCCTCGGCGATCTCGGGCGAACGGGCGAATTTGGCGTGGAGCCAATCGACGATCGGCTGCCTTTCCCGGTCGAACATCCACAGCGCCAGGCCCAGCGTCCACATGTTCTTGCAGCGCAGGGCCTCCTTGTTGCCGAGGCCGAAGGGCTTCACCGCCTCCAGGGTGAGCGCGGAGATGTCGAAGGCCAGCAGGTCCCACCTGGCGAGCGAGCCGTCTTCGAGCGGATTCGCCTCGTATTTCGCCTTTTCGAGGTTGCGCCGGGTGAATTCGCCGCTGTCCGCGATGATCAGGCCGCCGGGCTTGAGCGCCTCCAGGTTCACTTTCAGCGCGGCCGGGTTCATCGCCACCAGCACGTCGGGCGCATCGCCGGCGGTCTCGATCTCGGTCGAGCCGAAATTGATCTGGAAGGCGGACACGCCGAACAGCGTGCCCTGCGGCGCGCGGATCTCGGCCGGGAAATCGGGGAAGGTCGCCAGGTCGTTGCCGGCGAGCGCGGTGGAAAGGGTGAACTGCCCGCCGGTGAGCTGCATGCCGTCGCCGCTGTCCCCGGCGAAGCGGACCACCACCGCCTCCGGAGCGGCCGGGCCCGGCGAGCCCGCGGTTTTCTCGGCTGCGAGGGTTGCCATCATCCTCTCCTCGTCGCACCCCGGACACATATCACGCGAACATGGGGCTTCGATATTTTGGACCAGTTATGAGGCTCCCAGCCGTGCCGCAATCAAGATTTTCTGTGCGATGCCCAAAATTGCCGGATGGAAATGGGAGCCGCAGGGGCTTATTTCAACAGCGGGATCAACTGCTCCGGAACCTCTCCTATGACCGCATCCGACCTGCCCTACCGCCCTTGCGTAGGGGTGATGCTCGTGAACGAGGTGGGGAAGGCCTTCATCGGCAAGCGGATAGACAACAAGGAAGGCGATTGGTGGCAGATGCCGCAAGGCGGCATGGACGAAGGGGAAGACGTGCTGGACGCCGCCTTTCGGGAGCTGGCGGAAGAGACCGGGGTGACGCGGGACTTCGCCACCCTGATCGCGCGCAGCAGGGAAGAACTGCTCTACGACCTGCCCGACGAGCTGATCGGCAAACTGTGGGGCGGCCGCTATCGCGGCCAGCGCCAGAGCTGGCTGCTGATGCGCTTCAAGGGAACCGACGCCCATATCGACCTGCAGGCGCATAATCCGCCCGAGTTCTGCGAATGGAAATGGATCGATCCCGAACTGCTGCCCGAGTTGATCGTGCCGTTCAAGAAGCGCGTGTACCGCGCCGTGCTGGAGGAATTCCGGGCGCTGATCTGAGGGGGGCAGATCGCTACACAAAACACCCGTCATTGCGAGGAGGCAAAGCCGACGCGGCAATCCAGGGCGGCACGTGGGGCTCTGGATTGGTTGGCCAAGGCCAGCTTCGCTTCCAGGACCCTGGTCGACGGGGAAACCCTAGTTCTGCGTCACCGCCGCATCCGGCAGCACCGCCTCGGCGGTCAGTACCTTGGGCACGGGCAGTGCGGCGATGGCGGCGGAGAGCGCCTGGGTTTCCGGGCATTTGTCGCCGCAAAGGGATTCGAGCTTGGACAGGTTGCGCTTGGCCTTCTCGACCGCGCCCTTTTCCAGCAGCGCCTCCCCCTCACCCGAAATGGCGGCGAGATTGCCCGGCTCACGCTCCTGCGCCTGGCGGTAGTAATGGATGGCCTTGCCCTGCATCCCCTCGCGGCGGGCGGCTTCGGCCAGATCGAGATAGATCGCCGAATGGCCCGGATCGACCGTCAGGGCCGCTTCGAAGGCGCTGACCGCATCGTCCACCTTGCCCGCCTTCAGCGCAGCACGGCCCTGCGCGATCAGCGCAGCGGCGCGGGGATCGGCTTCGGGCGTTCCGGCCTCCCCTACGCTCGCCGTCACTGCGAAAAGCAGCGAGAGAGCCAGGGCGGCGGGGTAATAGCGCATTGCGAGCTCCTTCAGCGCGTGCATCCTCGATCGGTCACGACTAATCATGATTTCACGCCGGGTCATGACGGCAACGACCTAACACGCCCGTGATAAACGTGCGATGAAAAATCCGTCGGTCCCGTCATGCAGCGGCGTGAGGCGCATCCCCTGCCCGCGCGGCCGCCCCGCCGGCAGTGCGAGTGGCTCCGCCCGCCATTCGGGGTGGGCGGCGAGGAAAGCGTCGATCCGCTCCGCCCCTTCCCTATCGAGCAGCGAACAGGTGACATAGGCGATCCGTCCGCCGGGCTTCGTCAGCGCGGCGGCCACTTCCAGCACATGCGCCTGGGAGGCGGCGTATCGGGCGAGTTGCCCCTCGGTCAGCCGCCAACGCGCTTCGGGATTGCGCCGCCAGGTGCCGGTGCCGGAACAGGGCGCGTCGACCAGCACCGCATCCGCCCTGCCCCGCCAGGCGGCGAGCGCCTCCAGCTCACGGCCCGGATCGAGCAGCACGGTTTCCGTAACCACCGCCCCGGCCCGCTCCGCACGCGGAGCAAGGCGGGAAAGCCGGCCGCGATCCGTGTCGCTGGCGATGAGCGCGCCCTTGTTCTCCATCGCCGCCCCAAGCGCGAGCGTTTTCCCGCCGGCTCCTGCGCAGAGGTCGATCACCGTCTCCCCAGGCCGGGCGTCGAGCGCGAGGCAGGCGATCTGGCTGCCGCAATCCTGCACCTCGACCAGCCCGTCGCGCCAGGCGGCCCATTGCTCCGCCGGCGTGCCTTCGGGGAAGCGCAGGCCCTGCGGGGCCGGCAGCGGCTCGCCGGGTTCCGGCAGCTCGATCGAATCGCGCGCGGCCTTGAGGGCGTTGACCCGGACGTCGAGCGGAGCGCGCTCCAGCAGCGCCGCGGCTTCCGCCGGCGCGATGCCGCTCGCCCCCAGGGCCTGTTCCAGCCATTCCGGTGCGATGCCGCCCGCTGCGGGCCGCTCGCTTCCGCCGGGAGCGGCCGGACCATAGTCGGAACCGTCGAACAGAGGCAGGATCGCGGCATCCAGCTCGGCCAGCCGCAGCATCGCCGCCCGGCCGCTTTCCGGCACGGGGCCGCAGGCGCGGATCGCGCCATAGACCAGATCGCGGATTGCCCGCCGGTCCTTCGATCCGGCATAGCGGCGCTGGCGAAAGCCTTCCGCCAGGATGCGGTCGGCCGGAGGGCCGCTCTCCCGCGCCGCGGCGATCACCGCGTCGAGCAGCTCGATGGCCGCCTGCACGCGGGCGGAAGGCGTCATGCCTTCCTCCCCGGCGCGGGAAGGATCGGGCCGTCAGCGGGTCGGATAGTTCGGCGCCTCGCGAGTGATCGACACATCGTGGACATGGCTTTCGCTGAGGCCCGCATTGGTGATGCGGATGAACTTGCCGCGCTGCTGCAATTCCTCGATCGTGGCCGATCCGGTGTAGCCCATCGCCGCCTTGATCCCGCCGACCAGCTGGTGGATCACGTCCTTGGCCGGGCCCTTGTAGGGCACCTGGCCTTCGATCCCTTCGGGAACCAGCTTCATCTGGTCCTTGATGTCCTGCTGGAAATAGCGGTCCGCGCTGCCGCGCGCCATCGCGCCGACCGAGCCCATGCCGCGATAGGCCTTGTAGGCGCGGCCCTGGTAGAGGAACGTCTCGCCAGGCGCTTCCTCCGTGCCGGCCAGCAGCGAGCCGATCATCACGGTGGAGGCCCCGGCGGCAAGCGCCTTGGCCGCATCGCCGGAGGTGCGCAGCCCGCCGTCGCCGATCACCGGCACGCCCGATTTCGCCGCTTCCTCCGCCGCCTCCATGATTGCGGTGAGCTGCGGCACGCCGACACCGGCGACGATGCGCGTGGTGCAGATCGAGCCCGGCCCGATGCCCACCTTCACCCCGTCCGCCCCGGCGCCGATCAGCGCCTTGGTCGCTTCGGCGGTGGCGACGTTGCCCGCCACCACCTGCACCGAATTGGAGAGTTTCTTCACCCGCTCAACCGCGCGGGCCACGTCCTTGTTGTGGCCATGGGCGGTGTCGATGATGATCACGTCGCATTCCGCGTCGATCAGCGCCTCGGTCCGTTCGAAGCCCTTGTCGCCCACGGTGGTCGCCGCTGCGACGCGCAGGCGCCCGGCTGCATCCTTGGTCGCTTCGGGATAGTTCACCGCCTTCTCGATATCCTTCACGGTGATCAGGCCGATGCAGTGATAGGCATCGTCCACCACCAGCAGCTTCTCGATCCGCCGTTGGTGGAGCAGCCTGCGCGCCTCGTCCTGGCTCACGCCGAGGCCCACCGTGGCGAGGTTCTCCTGCGTCATCAGCTCGCGCACCGGCTGGGCGGGATTGTCGGCGAAGCGCACGTCGCGGTTGGTGAGGATGCCCACCAGCTTGCCGCTGCCTTCCACCACCGGGATGCCGCTGATCTTGTGATCGCGCATGATCGACTGCGCCTCGCCCAGCGTGGCGTCGGGCGAGATGGTGATCGGGTTCACCACCATGCCGCTTTCGAAGCGCTTCACGCTGCGCACCGCGGCGCATTGCTGCTTGATCGAGAGATTGCGATGGAGCACGCCGATCCCGCCCATCTGCGCCATCACGATCGCCATGTCGGCTTCGGTCACGGTGTCCATCGCAGCGGAGACGACCGGGATGTTGAGGCGGATCTCCCTGGTCAGCCGGGTGGCGGTGTTGGCCTGCGAGGGGACGATGTCGCTCTCTGCAGGGCGCAGGAGAACGTCGTCGAATGTCAGGCCGGTCGGGATGTCCATGGGCGCCACCGCTTGCTCTTCGCTGGAGAATCGTGGCGGCCCATGTAAACGCACAGGTCAGGAACCGCTAGGGGGGGCGGGACAACAAATCTGCAGCGGCTTGGGAAATTTTATTGCGCGGCCCCGTTCACCGCGCGCTCCCCTTGTTGCGAGTGGTTCTCGAATTGGACTATTGAGCCGGGAACATGACAACCAATGCCCTCGCCCTGACCAGGTTGCTGATACGCGAACGGCCCTCGTTGTTACGATTGGCGAGGCGCATCGTCGGCAGCGCGCCGGCGGCCGAGGATGTGACGCAGACCCTGTGGCTGCGGGTTCAACGCATAGAGGACGATCCGCCCATCCTGCACAAGCGGGCGTATCTCTACCGGCTCGCGACGAACCTCGCCACTGACCAGTTGCGGGCCAGGCGGCGCTATGACGCGCTGTTCGAGGGGGGGGGGAACCGGCGCGGGACTTACCCCATGACATGCCCTCGGCCGAGCGGCGGCTGCTCGACCGCGAGCAGCTCGACCGGCTGATGCGCGCGGTCGACGATCTCAGCCCGAGGTGCCGGGAGGTGTTCATTCTCCGCAAGCTGGAGGAGATGCCCTCCCCCTATTCCGCCGTCCAGCCGCCATCGATCGTGTAGTTGGCGCCGTTGATGTTCTGCGCCTCGTCCCGGCAGAGGAACAGCGCCAGCGCGGCGACTTCCTCGGGGCGAACGAACTTGCGGGTCGGCTGCTTGGCCAGCAGCACCTCTTCCAGCACCTGCTCGCGCGTCATTCCCCGCGCCTTCATCGTGTCGGGGATCTGGTTCTCGACCAGCGGCGTCCAGACATAGCCGGGGCTGATGCAATTCACCGTGATGCCGCTGGTCGCCAGCTCCAGCGCCAGCGTCTTGGTCAGGCCCGCTATGCCGTGCTTGGCCGAGACATAGGCCGACTTGAACGGCGAAGCGGCCAGCGAATGGGCGCTGGCGGTGTTGATGACCCGGCCCCAGCCCGCGCGCTTCATCCCCGGCACGGCGAGCCGGCTGGCGTCGAAGGCGGCGGTGAGGTTGAGGGCGATGATCCTGTCCCACATCTCCGGCGGGAATTCCTCCACCGGGGCGACATGCTGCATGCCCGCATTGTTGACGAGGATGTCCACCTCCCCCGCCGCAGCCATCACCGCCTCCACCCCGTCGCGCCGCGAGAGGTCGCCGGCGGCGAAGCCCGCCCGCGCGCCGGCGGTGGAGGACAGTTCCTCCACCAGCCCGGCGATCTCGGCTTCATCGCCGAAGCCGCTGAGCACCACGCCCGCGCCCTCCGCCGCCAGCGCCCGCGCGATGGCGAGCCCGATGCCCGAGGTCGAACCGGTGACCAGCGCATGCTTTCCCGCAAGGAACATTGACCCACTCCGCGACGATTGCCCTGTGTGAATTCCTGGGCCAATGTTTGCGTGAGTTGGGCAAGCACAGTCCAGCGCTTTTTCGCAGTTGCTCAGGGGCAGGCCGATGCGTCTCAACAAGTTCAATCCCGCCAATATCCGCATTCGCGACCAGCGCGGCGGAGGCGGCTCGGTCTTTCCCGGCGGCGGTGGAGGCAAGCTGGGCTGCGGCACGATCGTGATCGTGCTGATCGGCGTGCTGGTGTTCGGGGCGGACCCGGCACAGATGCTGGGCGGCCTGCAGGAGATCCAGCAGGGCAGCCCGCAATCGGTGCAGACCGGCGGCTCCAGCGCGGAGGAAAGCTGCGCGGTCAACCAGTACAGCACCGAAGCCTGCGCCAATCTCGCCTCGCTGAACGAGACGTGGGAGCCGAAATTCCGCGCCGCGGGCATCGCTTTCGAGCAGCCTTTCCTCAATTTCTACTCGCAGAGCGGCCAATCCGGCTGCGGCGCGGCGCAGAGCGCAATGGGCCCGTTCTACTGCCCGAGCGACCAGGGCATCTACATCGACACCGATTTCTACGATGAAATGGCCCAGCGCATGGGCGCGAAGGGCGATTTCGCCCGCGCCTATGTGATGGCGCATGAATACGGCCACCATATCCAGAATCTCCTGGGCACGGCGCGCAAGGTGCGCGACCTGCAAGCCCGGAACCCGCAGGCATCCAACGCATTGCAAGTAAGGATGGAGCTGCAGGCCGATTGCTATGCCGGCGTCTGGGCCAAGCTCAACGCCGACCGGATCGAGGCGGGCGACATCGAGGAGGGACTGACCGCCGCCCACGCCGTGGGGGACGATACGCTGATGGCCAGCGCCGGCCAGCGCCCGGTCGAAGCGGCCTTCACCCACGGGTCCAGCGCGCAGCGCATGGAATGGCTGAAGAAGGGGTTGGAAACCGGTGATGAAGACCAGTGTGATACATTTGCGGATCTGGCCCGCTAGGCTCCTCGCCCCGATCGCGGGTGCGGGCCTGGCGCTGGCCGCGCCCGCTTCGGCGCAGGGCGAGGACCCGCCCAAGCCCGTCACCGACGATACCATCACCGCGGGCGACGTCGCCGTCACCCCCATCGAGGACCTCAACCTCAAGAAGGACAAGATCCCGCAGCTCCTGCTGGATGCGCAGCAGGACCCCTACAGCACGGAGGGGCTCAAGCGCTGCGCCCAATATGCCGCGGCCGTGAGCGAACTCGACGTGATCCTCGGCCCCGATTTCGACATCGCCACCGCGGATCAAAGGCGGGTGACCGCCGGAAGCGTCGCCAAGTCGGTGGTCGGATCGTTCATCCCGTTCCGCGGCGTGATCCGCGAGATCTCGGGGGCGAACAAGCACGAGCAGGAATTCCGCGATGCGATCGTGGCCGGCGTGATGCGCCGCGCCTTCCTGAAGGGCATGGGGCTGAAGCTCGGCTGCGCCTATCCCGCCCGCCCGGCGGATGACGACACCCGCTTCCGGCTCGCCCGCGAGGCCCTCGATGCCCAGGAAGCGAAGAAGGCGGAAGCGGCGGCGAAAGACAAGGATAAGGACGAGAACGACCGACCCGGCTCGGCAGGTCAATAATCGGCGGAAAGTTCGGCGATCTGTTCGTCCAGCGCGCTCAGCACCTCCTCGCGCGCTTCGGCCAGTATGTCGCGGTTCCGGGCAATCGACTGGCGGCTGCGCGTCAGCGCATCGCGGGCGCTTATCATGGCCTGGCGGCGCACTTCCCGCTGACAGGCAGACATCCTTTCCCCGATCTCGTCCGCGCGCGCGGTGACGAGTTGCTGCCCTTCCCCGCTGCCGCACCGCAACGTGACCAATGGGATCGCAGGCGCCGCCGGAGCTTGCGGCGGAAGCGGCGCGGCGGGGGGCCTGAGAGGGGCGGGAACCTGCGGCACGGCGGGCACCCCGGCAACGGCGAGGTAAACTCCGCCATTGGCATCCGCGGGCGAGACACGGTTCGGCTGTTCGGTCCGCTCCGGCAAGATTTCGCTGCGTTCGGCCCCTTGCCGGGCGCTTTCGCCCGAAAATGACGCCTCGCTTGCAACGGAGCCGCTCTCCTCCTGCTCGGCGGATTGTGCCTGCTGCTCGCTCTCCATCGGGCCGACAGCCGCTTCTGACGGCAAGGGCAGAGCCTGGGGAACGGCAGGAGCTTCCGTCTCGGCATAGCTGATCGAGGCGGTCAGCGGCACGGCCAGCGCCGCGCCGGCCAGAAGGGCGTGGCCGGCAAGCCGGCGGCGCGGCGAAACCTCCGGCCGGCCGAGGCTGCGCAGCCGGTGGATGATCGATTTCTCGCCCAGCACCGGGCAAGCCATCGGCGCGGCGAGCGCCAGGCGCGAACCTGCCGCGAAGCTGGCGATGACCTGGCCATAGGCGGCCCGTTCCGCCGGCGCGCGGCAGGCCATCACCCGCGCGTCGCACGCGGCCTCCTGATCGCGCCGCATTGCGCGCCAGCCGAGCCAGGCCAGCGGATTGAACCAGTGCAGCGCCAGCACCGGCTGGGCGAGGATGTTCGCCAGCAGGTCCCGCCCGCGATGATGCGCCAGCTCGTGCTCGATCGCGAGGTCGCGCGCGGCGCGATCCTCCCGCGCCATGAACTCCATCGGCAGGGCGACCACCTTGTCGCTCACCCCGAACGCCACCGGGGCGACGACCGCCGGGGCCTCCACCAGGCGGACCCGGCCCACCTCGCCCACCGGACGCGCGCCGGCCAGCAGTTCCTCGCGCATCCTGAGATAGGTCCAGCCACGCCAGGCGAGGAAGATCGCGGCGCCGGCCAGCCAGATTATCAGCGCCGCCTGCTGCCAATCCCAACCATTCGCGGCGGGAACGGAATGGTCGGGAAGCCAGGCGGCTTCGCCCGGACCGGCAGTCGCGGCGGCAAGCGGGAGCATCTCCATCGCCGGCTCCGGCGCGAAGGCGGCGGGCAGCACGATCGGCGGCAGCAGGAAGCGCAGCCCCGGCAGCGCCCACAAGGCATAAGCGGTCTGCGGGCCGAAATAGCGCCCCACCGGGCGACGCAGCACCAGCACCAGCGCGATCAGCGCGCCGGAATAGACCAGCGTATCGGTGAGCCAGGCGGTCATTGCTTGAGCTCCTGCAGCAGCGCCTCGATCTCAGCGATATCCTCGTCGGAAAGGGCCTCGGCTTCGGCCAGGTGAGCGAAGAGCGGCGCCGCCCGGCCCCCGAACAGCCGGTCGACCAGCCGACGCGATTCCCCGCCGACATAATCCGCCCGCTCCAGCAGCGGGCGATAGAGGAAGCGCCGCCCGTCGGGCTCGGTCGCCACCGCATGCTTGGCCACCAACCGGGAAAGCAGCGTCTTCACCGTGGCCAGGCTCCAGCCACGATCCTTTCCCACCCGGTCCGCCACGTCGGTGGCGGTGAGCGGTGCGCGCGCCCACAGCGCCTCCATCACCGCATGTTCCGCATCGCTGATCCGTTCGGGAAATTCTGCCATCGTGCCCTCCCCGGCACTTCGTCTGGTTCGACTACACATGTAGCCGAAACGATTACAGCTGTAAACACCCTTTCGGCGAACAGAGTTGATGCCGTCCGGATCATTGGCCATACCAGCCCGCCAAGGAAGGGAGGGGACAGCCCATGAGCCGGACCATCGCCGCCCCGCGCCGGATCGCGCGGCTGGGGGACTGCCACAATATCGAGGATTTCCGGCTGCTCGCGCACCGCAAGCTGCCCTTCCCCGTGTTCCACTACATCGACGGCGCGGGCGACGACGAGGTGACCAAGGCCCGCAACACCGCCGCGTTCGACGAATGCGACCTGGTGCCCAACGTGCTCGCCGGGGTGGACGAGATCGACACCTCCGTCACCGTTATGGGCCGCAAGAGCGCCCTGCCCCTGATCCTTTCCCCCACCGCGCTCCAGCGCCTGTTCCACTGGCAGGGGGAACGCGCCGTGGCGGCCGCGGCGGAGAAGTTCGGCCTGTGGTTCGGCATCTCCAGCCTCGCCAGCGTGGGCATCGCCGAAATCGGGGAACGCTTCGCGGGCCCCAAGATGCTCCAATATTACTACCACAAGGATCGCGGACTGAACGCCGCCCTGCTGGAGATGGCGCGGGCGGCGAAGTTCGACGCCATCGCGCTCACCGTGGACACGATCGTTTCCGGCAATCGCGAACGCTGCCTGCGCACCGGCTTCACCAGCCCGCCCAGGATCACGCCCGCCAGCTTCCTCTCCTACGCCACCAAGCCGCGCTGGGCGCTGGACTACATGCTGCGGGAAAAGTTCTCCCTGCCCAATCTCGAAGCGCATGTCGCCAGCGGGACCAATGTGGCGACCTCCGTCGCGGATTACTTCAACACCATGCTCGACACCTCGATGGATTGGAAGGCAGCGGAGAAGCTGCGCGCGGACTGGGGCGGAACCTTCGCGCTCAAGGGGATCATGTCGGTGGCCGACGCCCGCCGCGCGGCGGACATGGGCTGCGACGCGATCTGGATATCCAACCATGGCGGCCGCCAGCTCGATGGGTCGCGCGCGCCCTTCGACCAGCTGGCCGAGATCGTCGACGCGGTGGGGGACCGGGTGGAAGTGATCCTGGACGGAGGGGTGCGGCGCGGCACCCACGTGCTCAAGGCGCTGAGCCTGGGGGCGAAGGCGGTCGCGGGCGGGCGCCTCTATCTCTACGCGCTCGCCGCCGCCGGACAGGCCGGGGTGGAGCGTGCGCTGACCATCCTCGACACCGAGATCAAGCGCGATATGCGCCTGATGGGCGCCAAAAGCCTGGCCGATCTCAATCGCGAGAACCTGCGCTGGCGGCGGTAATTCTTCCTTCGCCACGCCATATTCCTGGTCCGGCCAGCTTAAGCGGGCTCCACTCAACGCCGATCGAGATCCCGGTTCCGCTGAGGTGGCGAAATTGGGGGTGGCGCCCCGCATCGTTTTCCGGCGATGATGGCCGCCGATGAGACACCTGTTCCCCTTGCTTGCCGCGCTGGCCCTTTCCTTAGGGGCCGCCCCTGCCGCCGCGCAGGAAGCGCCGCCAGCCGCCGAACCGGCAACCACCCTGGTCGCGATAGAGACCTCGCTGGGCACGATCACCGTCGCGCTGGAGACGGAGCGGGCTCCGATAACCGCCGGCAATTTCCTGCGCTATGCCGACGAGCACCGGCTCGACGGGACGAATTTCTATCGCGTGATGCACCTCGCATGGGGCGAACAGCCCAACGGGCTGATCCAGGGCGGCGCACAATGGGACCCCGCCCGCATCCTGCCGCCGATCGCGCATGAGCCCACCAGCGAGACGGGCGTGCATCACAAGGCCGGGGCGATCTCGATGGCCCGGGGCGAGCCGGGCACCGCCAATGCCGATTTCTCGATCCTGCTGTCGGACCTGGACGGGCTCGACGCGGACCCCGCTTCCGCCGATCCCGATCTGCGCGCCGGTTATGCCGCTTTCGGCCATGTCGTGGCCGGGATGGAGGTTGTCCACGCGATTTGGAATGCGCCGGTGGACCCGGAAAAGGGCGAAGGCGTAATGAAAGGCGAAATGCTCGCACAGCCGGTAACGATTCTGCGCGTAAGGCGCGTCACGCAGGATTGATCCGGCATGGCGGGCGACATAAACTGCGATAAAAAGAAAATCAGGATTGCCGCGAAGGGTCGCCCCCCGTGTCTCCGTTATTGCCTTTGAGCCGCTCGGCAAGGCGCTACGGCGCACTGCTCTTTCCTGGCCGGCCGGTTTGCAGCGAGGATGGCCCTCGCCTGGAGCACGAAAGCAACTTGCGACACCCAATGACCGACCAACCGGCCCTTGATGTCTTCTCGCCAAGCAATCCGCGCCGGACCGCGGCAAGGCAGCGCATCCTACTCGTCGCCCCCGCCTTCCCGCCCGTAATCGGCGGCGCGCAGCGCTGGGGCGAGGAAGTGGCCCGTGCGCTGCACGAGCAGGACGATGCGGTGATGGTGCTGGCCCCGCGCCAGAGGGGGGATGCGGAGCATGACGCGACGCTGCCCTTCCCCGTCCGCCGCTGCCTGGTTCCCGGAGACGCCATGGTGTGGAGCGCCGTCGCGCCGATCCGTTCCCTGCTGCGCGAATTCCGCCCCACGGCGATCCTGGCAGGGCATTGGTCGGGCGCGCATGCGGCATTGCGGGCAGCGAAGGGGAGTGTGCCGGTGGTCTGCGCGGTGCATGGTCGCGAGGTCGGCTACCAGCCGCTGCGGCGCTTCCCGCCGGCCCAGCGCATCTACGACCATGCCCGCCGCCACGCCTTTGCCCATGCTTCCGCTTTCGCCTGCGTCAGCCGGAACACCAGGCGGCTGATGCAGGAAGCGGGCGCGGACGATGCGCGGCTGCATGTGGTCTGGAACGGGGTGGATGTCCGTCCTTTCCTGATCCCGGCGAATACCGGCCTTTTCGCGCGCCACGGCCTTGCCGGGCGGAAGATACTGCTCACCGTCGCCCGGCAGGTGCGGCGCAAGGGGATCGACACCGTCATCCGCGCCCTGCCTGAAATGCTCCGCGGCGAGCCGGACCTGACCTATGTGCTGGTCGGCGACGGGCCCGACCGCGCCCGCCTGCAGGCCGTGGCGGAAGAATGCGGGGTGAGCAGCCGGGTGGTCTTCCTCGGCAGCCTGTCCGAACAGGATGTGATCGACGCCTACCAGACCTGCGACCTGTTCATCATGACGGCGCGCGACGAATTGCCCGATGTGGAAGGCTTCGGCCTCGTGTTCCTGGAGGCAGGGGCGTGCGGCAAGCCGGTGGTCGGCTCCTGGGCGGGCGGCATCCCCGACGCCGTGGTCCATGAACAGACCGGCCTGCTGGTCAATCCGCTCGACACCGGCGAAATCGCCGGCGCGGTGCTGCGCATCCTGGGTGACCGCTCGCTCGCCCAGAGGCTGGGCCTGGCAGGCAAGAATTCCTCCTGCGCGGCCCGCGGCTGGGACGTGGCGGCGGCGCGCCTCTCGCTGATCTTCGCGGACCTCGACGCGCGAGGCGCTGGTGTGGAAGACGAGCCGGGCTTGCCGACCGGCGACCCCTCCCTCGCCGGCGCAACGAGCGGCTGAGGAGCCAGGGCCGACCGGCATTCACGGTTCTGTTTCCCTTTGTTTCCAAGGATTTCCCATCATTCCAGCGAGTTTTTCTCGTCCATGAATCTTCCCGTCATTCCCGCGAAGGCGGGAATGACGGGAAAGGGGAGCATTGGCGAGGAAGGGAAAGGGCGGCCCTTCCTTTTCGATAGGGTGAATACCCCTACGCCAGCCCTCCAGACTGCCGCTTTCCCCTTCCGGGGCGGATCAGGATACTTGCAGACTTGCGGCCTGGGACCGCCTTAGTAAACCCGCTTCTTCGGCTTGATATACTCCACGTCGTCGGTCAGCGTGTATTCGTGGACCGGGCGGTAATCGAGCTTCACGCCGCCGCCCTGGCCACCCCAGCCGTCGAACCAGGCGACGGTGTGCTTCATCCAGTTCTTGTCGTCCCGCTCGGGGAAATCCTCGTGCGCGTGGGCGCCGCGGCTTTCCTTGCGGGCATAGGCGCCGTGCATGGTGACGCTGGCCTGGGCGATCAGGTTGTCCAGCTCCAGCGTCTCCACCAGGTCGGAGTTCCAGATCAGCGAACGGTCGGACACGTTGATGTCCTCCATCCGCTGGTAGGTGGCGGCGAGCTTCTCCTTGCCTTCCGCCATCAGCTCGTCGGTGCGGAACACCGCCGCGTGCTGCGACATGGCGCGCTGCATCTCGGTGCGGATCGCCGCAGTGGGCGAGCCGCCCCCGGCGTTGCGGAAATGGTCGAGCCGGGTGAGCGCGAGATCGGCGCTGTCCGCGGGCAGCGTGTCGTGCGCGGAGCCGGGCCGGATCAGCTCCTTCAGGCGGTGGCCGGTGGCGCGGCCGAACACCACGAGATCGATCAGCGAGTTGGAGCCCAGGCGGTTCGCGCCGTGGACCGAGACGCAGGCCGCCTCCCCCACCGCGAACAGGCCGGGCACGACGGTTTCCGGATTTCCGTCCGGCCCGATGGTCACGACCTCGCCGTGGAAGTTACACGGGATGCCACCCATGTTGTAATGGACGGTGGGAACGACCGGCAGCGGCTGGCGAGTGAGATCGACCCCGGCGAAGATCTTGCCGCTTTCGGTGATGCCCGGCAGCCGCTCCGCCAGCACGGCCGGATCGATATGGTCGAGATGCAGGTAGATATGGTCCTTGTGCGGGCCGACGCCGCGCCCTTCGCGGATTTCCATCGCCATCGAACGCGAGACGACGTCGCGGCTGGCAAGGTCCTTCGCTGAAGGGGCATAGCGTTCCATGAAGCGCTCGCCCTCGGAATTGGTGAGATAGCCGCCTTCGCCCCGCGCCCCTTCGGTGATCAGCACGCCCGCGCCGTAGATCCCGGTGGGGTGGAACTGGACGAACTCCATGTCCTGCAGCGGCAGGCCCGCGCGTAGCACCATGCCGCCGCCATCGCCGGTGCAGGTATGGGCGCTGGTCGCGGTGAAGTAGCAGCGGCCGTAACCGCCTGTCGCCAGCACCACCGCATGGGCGCGGAAGCGGTGGATCGAGCCGTCATCCAGGCACAGCGCGATCACGCCGCGGCACTTGCCGTTCTCCATGATGAGGTCGATCGCGAAATATTCGATGAAGAAATCCGCGTCGTATTTCAGGCTCTGCTGATAGAGCGCGTGGAGCATGGCGTGCCCGGTGCGGTCCGCCGCGGCGCAGGTGCGCTGGACCGGCGGGCCTTCGCCCATGTTCTGCATGTGCCCGCCGAAGGGCCGCTGGTAGATCGTGCCGTTGGAGTTGCGGCTGAACGGCACCCCCGCATGCTCCAGCTCGTAGACCGCCTGCGGCGCCTCGCGGACCATATATTCGATCGCGTCCTGGTCCCCCAGCCAGTCCGACCCCTTCACGGTATCGTACATGTGCCAGGTCCAGTGATCAGGCGTGTTGTTGCCCAGCGAGGCGGCGATGCCGCCCTGCGCCGCCACCGTGTGGCTGCGGGTGGGGAAGACCTTGGTGATGCAGGCGGTGCGCAGCCCCGCCTCGGCGCTGCCCATGGTGGCACGCAGGCCCGAGCCGCCGGCGCCCACCACCACCACGTCATAGGTGTGGTCGACGATCTTGTAGGCGGGCTGAGTGGTTTGCGTGGCCATCAGGCGGCACCTCCCAGTGCCAGGCGGACCACGCAGAACAGGCCGAAAGCCGCTCCGCCGAAGGCCGCCAGATTGAGCGCGGTGATCGCGGCGAACTTGTTGCCCGCTTCATGCACATAGTCTTCCACCAGCACCTGCAGGCCGAGGCGCGCATGCCAAAAGGTGCTGATCACCAGCAGCGCCATCGCCGTGGCCGGCACGGGCCGCGCCAGCCAGCCAGTGACCGCCACATAGTCGAGGCTGGGCAGCAGCAGGAGCGAGATCGCGAACCAGCCGACCAGCAGGAGGTTGCCGATCGCGGTGAAGCGCTGGAGCAGCCAGTGATGCACTCCGCTATGCGCGGAGCCCAGCCCACGTACCCGGCCGAGAGAGGTTCCGTTGCCCATGGTCTATACCTCAGAAGAACAGCATCAGCGCCCAGAAGGCGGCGGTGAGGATGATGCCGATGACCGGCGACGCCCGCGACCAGGCCTTGTTCGTATCGAGCTCGAAGCCGGCGCCGATATCGAGCACGAAGTGGCGCAGGCCCGAGGAAAGGTGAGTGAAGAACGCCCAGCTCAGCCCGATCATCACCAGTTTGAGCACGATCTTCACCAGCGATGCGAAGATCGGCGCGATCCCCCCCCATTCGAGCTTGCCCAGGTCCGCCCACATCCAGGCAGCGAAGGTTTCGTAGGCTGCGGGCCCGCTGGCCAGCGCGCCGAGCCACCACAGCAGCACCGCCAGCCCCACCAGGGCCAGCCCGTCCCCCGTCACGCGATGGAGGATCGAGACGAACATGTGCGGCCCCCATTTCCATATCTGGAGATGCGGGGAAAGAGGTCTGTCGGCCATGGCGCGTTCCATCGGAAAGTGCGCCGCGAATGGGCGCAAGCGTTGCGCACCCCCTTAGCGATTGTGGCCCGCGAGGCAAGCGATAGGCTCGGCGAGCGGCCTTGCGCCCGAACTTTCCGCGCCTTCCATCCCTCCGGAAGCCGAATCCCGGCCGGGAGACTGCTGCTTGGCGGGAAGCCCCTATTTGCCTATTCCTTGCCGGATGAGCCCACCGGTCATCCTCGTCACCGGATCGCGCCGCGGCATCGGCGCAGCCATCGCCGAACTGCTGCAAGCGCGCGGAGCCCGCGTTATCCGCCATGCCAGCCAGGCGAGAGACGACGGCGCGGTGGGCGTGGACCTGGCCGATCCGCTGGGCCCGCAGGCTTTGTGGGAGGAGGCGCTGGAACGCGCCGGCGGGCGGATCGATGTCCTGGTCAACAATGCCGGCATCTTCCAGCCCAACCCGCTCGAAGCCTCCGATTTCGAATGGCTCGACAGGTGGGAAGACACGCTGCGGATCAACCTGACCGCCGCCGCCCAGCTCTCGCGCTATGCCATCCGGCATTGGCTGGAGAGTGAAGGGCCGGACGGCCGGGCGGGCGAGGAAGCGGCAATCCGCGGGCGGCTGGTCCATATCGCCAGCCGCGCGGGCCATCGGGGCGATTCGCCGCTGCACTGGCATTATGCCGCCTCCAAGGGCGGGATGCTGGCGCTGCACAAGACCATCGCCCGCGCCTATGCCGCCAAGGGCATCTTGAGCTTCGCCGTCGCGCCCGGCTTCACTGATACGGCGATGGCAGGCGACTATCTCTCCAGCCGGGGCGGCCCCGCCCTGCTCGCCGATATCCCGCTGGGCCGGGTGGCCGAACCCGAAGAGATCGCTGCGATCGCCGCCTTCTGCGCACTGGACGCCCCGCCGAGCATGACAGGCGCGGTGATCGATGCCAATGGCGCGAGCTATGTGCGCTAGATTCCTTCCCTCCGCCCTTGCCGCCATTCTCGCGGCCAGCTCCCTCCCCGCCTCCGCCGAGCCCCGCGCGGTGGCGCCGGTGGCGGATTTCCTGGCCGCCTGCGCAGGGCGCGACGGGTGGGGCGATGCAGCCCCGCCGGTGCATCTGTTCGCCAATGTCTATGGCGTGGGCACCTGCGGCATCACCTCTCTGCTGGTGACGTCCGGCGAAGGGCTGGTTCTGATCGACGGCGGACCGGAAGAAGCCGCACAGCCGATCCTGGCGAATATCCGCCGGCTCGGTTTCGCCCCGCAGGACGTGAAGTGGATTCTCTCCAGCCACGAACATGGCGACCATGCGGGTGGGGTAGCGGAGCTCCAGCGCACTACCGGAGCCAAGATCGCCGCGCTTGAGACCGCAAAGGCCGCGCTCGAAAGCGGCACCGCCGATCCCTCCGATCCGCAAGCGGGGATCGCGCCGCCCTTCCCCCCGATCCGGGTCGACCGCGTGCTGCGGGACGGCGACAGGGTGGAGCTCGGCCCCATCGCCCTCACAGCCCATGCGACGCCTACCCATTCGCCGGGATCGACCAGCTGGACCTGGCGCTCCTGCGAGGAAGCGGTGTGCCTTTCCATCGCCTATGCCGACAGCGTGAGCACGATCTCCGCCGATGGATACCGCTTCTCCGATCATCCCGGCTACGTCGCGAATGTCCGGCGCGGGCTGGACGTGATCGGTGGGCTCGACTGCGATGTGCTGATCACCCCGCACCCTTCGGCCAGCCGCCTGCACGAACGGCTGGCGGAAAAGGCGCTGATCGATCCGGCCGCCTGCGCTGCCTATGCCGAAAACGCGCGGCAGGCTCTGGCCGAAAGGCTCACCGGGGAAGCGGAAGGCGCACAATGAGTTGGAAGATTTCCGCCTTCGCGCCCAAGGAGGTGATTCAGGCGACCCTCATCGCGCATGAGGATGCGCTGGAATGGGGCCCGGACGTCGTCCTCTCCGGCCGCGAGATCGCGGAAGACAGGCCGGACGACTGGGTGCTGGAAGTCTGGTTCGCACATCGCCCCGGCAAGGCGGACAAGGCGGCCATCGCCGCGCTGTTCGCCGATGCGGCGCCCGCGCTCGAAACCGAGAAGCTGCCCGACGAGGATTGGGTGACGCTGAGCCAGCAAGGCGTGGACCCCATCCGTGCCGGGCGCTTCCATGTCCGCACGCCCGATTTCCCCCCGGCGGAGGAAGGCGACACCATCGATCTCGCGATTCCCGCCAGCCAGGCCTTCGGCACCGGCCAGCACGAGACGACCGCCGGATGCCTCGCCATGCTGACCGCGATGAAGCAGCGGGGGCTGATGCTCCGCAACATCGCCGACATCGGCACCGGCACCGGCCTGCTCGCCTTCGCCGCGCTCCGCCTGTGGCCGCGCGCCCTTTTCACCGCGAGCGACATCGACCCGGTCTGCATCGCCGTGGTGGAGGAGAATGCGGCGCTCAACAACGTGGCGATGGGCGCAAGGCCGGGCGAACTCACCATGCTTGCCGCCGCGGGAACGGACCACCCGCTGCTCGCGGCTCGTGGGCCTTACGATCTTCTGATCGCCAACATCCTCGCCGGGCCGCTGGTGGAGCTTGCACCGGATTTCGCCCGGGCGGTTATCCCGGGCGGTCATGTCCTGCTGGCCGGACTGCTGGAGACGCAGGAGGCACGGGTGCGTGCAGCCTATCGCCGGGCCGGCTTCAGGCTGGCGGCACGGCTGGTGAACGGCGACTGGTCGATCCTCTGGCTGCGCAGGCGCGCGCGGTAGGACCGATCGGAGGCCCGCCGGAGCGGGCTCTCCGATACATGGCCTTCGATTACTGCGCTGGCGGCGCGGCGGCGGAAGCGTCGTCGGGCAATCCGCCCATCTGGGAGACGAGCTTGGTATAGGCGTCGAGATAGGCAAGAACGATGATCTGGCCGATCCGGGTATTCTGGTATCCGCCGCCGCCGACAGCGCCGAACGTGCCGCCGAAGAAGCCGCCGCCACTGCCGCCGAAGCTCACGTCGGACTTGCGGGCATAGCCTTCGGTCAGCGCTTCCTCGACCGTCGTGCGCGCGTTGACGATCGAGAGCGTCACGTTCGCCTCGCCCTTCTTGACGTTGACCCCGCCGGCCACCGCGCCGATGCCGCCGCCGAACAGGCCGCCGATGCCGCCGAGCACGCCGCCCAGCCCGCCGCCGCCGGAATTGTTGTTGGTGGTGACGATATCCGGCTGGAGGAAATAGTCGGCCGCCTTCACCTGGCCCTTGCCCAGGTTCGAGCCGCTCTGCAGCTCACCATTGTCGGCAAGCGCACGCTCCATCGCGCGGCTTTCCATCGAACGGCCGCGATTGACGAGGGTGAAGCACCTCGACTGCTGGACGAAGACGCGCAGGATGGCTTCGGGGCTGCCCAGGCTCAGTTCGCGCCACCACTTGTCGTCGGGCTCGACGATGGCGACGGTTCCCAGATTCCGGCTGCAGACCGGAATCTGCTGCGTTCCCTTCTCCTGCTGCTGCCGGCTGGAAGACTTGTCGGCGGCCAGTGCCGGATTCGTGGAAAGCGCGGTGGCGATGGAAACAAGTGTAATGGCGATTTTCTTCACAGAGAGTCCCTCCTCTATATGCCCCGAAGAGCCATTCGTGGACGATCATATTCGGCCGCAAGCTGCGTGGTGCCCAAGCGGAAGCCGGGCAGTGGCTAGCATCCTTACTCCGCCTCCGCCACGATCTTTGCCCATTCGGCTTCGTCGATCACCTCGATCCCCAGCTCGGCGGCCTTCTTGAGCTTGCTGCCCGCGCCGGGGCCGGCCACGACTAGGTCGGTCTTGGGGGAGACCGAGCCGGCCGCCCGCGCACCCAGGCGTTCGGCCTGGGCCTTCGCTTCGTCGCGGCTCATGGTCTCCAGCTTGCCGGTGAACACCACCGTCTTGCCCGAAACCACGCTCTGCTTCGTCTCGACCACATAGGGCGGCGGGGTGAGTTCGGAGAGGAGATCCTCCCACACTTCCACATTGTGGGGCTCGTGGAAGAAATCCCCCAGCGCCTCCACCACCACGGGCCCGACGCCATCGATCGAGGTGAGTTCGCCTGCGGCCTCCTCGTCTCCGGCCCGGGCCTTTTCCACCGTTTCGCGCAAGGCGGGCAGCGCTCCGAACCGCTTCATCAGGTCGCGCGCCGTCACCGCGCCGACATGGCGGATCCCCAGGCCGAACAGCAGCCGCGCGGCATCGGGCGAACGGCGGTTTTCCACCGCCGCCAACAGATTATCCACAGACTTTTCCTGCCATCCGTCCAGCGCCAGGATCTCCTCGCGCCGCATGCGCAGGCGGAAAATGTCGGCCGGGCTTTCCAGCCAGCCCAGCGCGAAGAACTGGTCGATCGTCTTCTCGCCCAGTCCGTCGATATCGAGCGCGCCGCGGCTCACGAAATGCTTGAGCCGCTCGGTGCGCTGGGCCGGGCAGATCAGGCCACCGGTGCAGCGCACGTCCACCTCGCCTTCCTCCGCCACGGCCTCGCTGCCGCATTCGGGGCAATGGCCGGGGAAGGCATAGGGCTCGCGCGCTTCCTCGCGGGTGAGGTTGTCCACCACCTGCGGGATCACGTCGCCCGCGCGCTGGATCACCACATGGTCCCCGGGGCGCACGCCCAGGCGGGCGATCTCGTCGCGATTGTGCAGGGTGACGTTGGTGACGGTGACGCCGCCCACCAGCACCGGCCGCAGCCTGCCCACCGGGGTCAGCTTGCCGGTGCGGCCGACCTGGATGTCGATCTGCTCCAGCACCGTCTCGGCCCGCTCGGCGGGGAACTTGTGCGCCAGCGCCCAGCGCGGCGCCTTGGCCACGAAGCCGAGGCGCTGCTGCCAGTCCAGCCGGTCCACCTTATAGACCACCCCGTCGATCTCGTAGGGCAGCGCCGCCCGGCCTTGGGCGATGCGGCGATAGGCGGCCAGCATCTCCTCCACCGATTCGCATGGCTGCATCTCGGGGGAGATCGGCAGGCCCCACTCCTCGATCCGGCGCATCACTGCATGCTGGGTGTCGCCCGGAACCGCGCTCACCGCCCCCCAGCCATGGGCCCAGAAACGCAGCGGGCGCTTCGCGGTGATGGAAGGGTCCTTCTGCCGCAACGATCCCGCCGCCGCGTTGCGCGGGTTGGCGAACTGGCGGACGGAGGCGGGATCGAACGCCTCGCCCTTCGCCTCGGCCTTCTCGCGCCCTTCCTCCATCAGCTGGCGGTTGAGGGCCTGGAAGGCCGCCTTCTCCATATAGACCTCGCCGCGCACCTCGAACACGGCCGGCGGGCTGTCGGTCCGCAGCACCTGGGGAATATCGGCGATATGGGCGACATTGGGCGTCACATCCTCCCCCACCTCGCCATCGCCCCGCGTCGCGGCGCGGACGAGCCGCCCGTCCTCGTAGCGCAGCGAGCAGGAAAGGCCGTCGATCTTGTCCTCCGCCGTCATCGCCACGGGCGCATCTTCCGGCAGGGCCAGGAACCGGCGGATGCGCGCGACGAATTCCGCCACTTCCTCGTCGGAAAAGGCGTTGTCGAGGCTCATCATCCGCACCTCGTGCCGCACCTTGGCCAGCGGCGAGGCGGCGATCTCGTAGCCCACCTTGCGGGATGGGCTGTCCGCCCGGATCAGCTGGGGGAACGCCTCCTCCAGCTCCTGGTTGCGGCGCATGAGCGCGTCATAGGCGGCATCGCTGATCTCGGGCGAATCCTCGGCATGATAGAGCCGGTTATGCCGCCCGATCTCCTTCGCCAGCCGCATCAACTCATTGGCGGCTTCCGCCTCGGTGATGTCGGTGCTCATCGGACACCACTCCCAGCCTCTTCCCTGTTGTGCTTCGTGCTCCCCCTCCTCTTCAGAGGAGGGGGTTGGGGGGTGGTGCGCCCAGAACGATCCGGCCACTGATCCGGCAGTCCATCGAGCACTTCTCTCAGCCGCGCCAGCACCCCATCCAGATTGCGCATCACATCCTCATTGGTGAATCGCAGCGTCCTGTATCCGAAGCGGGCTACCATGTCCGCATCGCGGGCGAGGTCTACGCGGCGATCATGCGTTATCCCGTCGATCTCCACGATCACCCCCTTGGCGGGGCAGAAGAAATCCGCGATCCGCCCGCCGATCACGGCCTGGCGGCGGAACTTGTGGCCTGCAAGGCGGCGGGCACGAAGGGCTTGCCACAGGCGGGATTCCGGCGCGGTGGGATTGTTGCGGAGATGAGCGGCGCGCCTGCGCATCGCATGGTGCCCGAGGCCACCACCCCCAACCCCCTCCTCTGAAGAGGAGGGGGCTTCCGGTGCGACATTCAGCGGGCGGTGCACGGCCGGATCCACCCTCAAACCCCCTCCAGCAGCCGGTCCGCCTGGGCGCGCGCTTCGCTGGTGATTTCCGCGCCGGAAAGCATGCGGGCGATCTCTTCCTGCCGGCCGGCGGGATCGAGCAGGGTCACGCCGGTGCGGGTAACGGTGCCTTCGCTGCTCTTGGCGATCACGTAATGCGTCCTGCCCCGCGCGGCGACCTGGGGGCTATGCGTCACCGCCAGCAGCTGCCCTTCCCCCGCCAGCCGCGCGAGGCGCTCGCCGATGGCGCTCGCCACCGCGCCGCCCACGCCGCGATCGATCTCGTCGAAGATCACCGTCGCCGCCCCGCCCCGCTCCGCCAAGGCGACCTTGAGCGCGAGGATGAAGCGCGACAATTCGCCGCCCGAGGCGATCTTGGCCAAGGGGGCGAAATCGGCGCCGGGATTGGTCGAGATGAGGAATTCCACCGCATCCATGCCGGATGGACCCCAGCGATCCTCCGGCAGCAGCGCGACGGAGGTGCGGAACCGCGCGGCGTCCAGCTTGAGCGGCGCGAGTTCCTTCGCCACCGCCTCGTCCAGCCGCAGGGCCGCCTCGGCGCGAGCCGCGTGGAGCGCTTCGGCGCGGGCGCGATAGGCCTGCCCAGCCTCGGCCGCGGCGCGTTCCAGCGCGCCGATCTCCGCTTCTCCGCCCTCGATCGCATCGAGCGCCGCGCGGAAGTCGCGCATCTTCGCCGGCAATTCATCGACATCGCAGCGGTGCTTGCGGGCCAGGCCGCGCAAGTCGAACAGGCGGGTCTCGATCCGGTCCAGCTCGGCCGGATCGAAGGTGAGCGCTTCCGCCGCAGCCTCCAGCCTGCCTTCCGCCTCTCCCGCCTCGATCACCGCGCGGTCGAGCGCGGCGAGCGCTTCGGCCAGCAGCGGATGCTCAGGCGCGATCCGGTCCAGCCGCCGCGCAGCGGAACGCAGGACGGCGAGCGCGCTGTCCGACCCGTCCCACACATGGCGCAACTCCTCCAGATCGCCGGCCAGCTTCTCCCCCTTCTGCATCGCGGCGCGCGCCTGGGCGAGGCGTTCCTCCTCCCCTTCCTGCGGCTCGAGCGCGGCAAGTTCGGCCAGATGGGCCAGGAGCAGGTCCTGATCCGTGCGCGCCTGCTCGATCGCGGTCCGGGCTTCGGCCAGCCGCTCCTCCGCCGCGCGCCAGGCGTGCCACGCTTCCGCCACTCCGGCCGCATCCGCCGCCGCGTAGCGATCGAGCAGCGCGCGATGGCCGCGCGGATTGACCAGCCCGCGATCGTCGTGCTGCCCGTGCAGTTCCACCAGCGAGGCGGAAAGTTCGCGCAGCAGCGCCACGCCTACCGGCTGATCGTTGACATAGGCGCGCGAGCCGCCATCGGCCTTGAGCGTGCGGCGCAGGATCAGCGGCTCGCCCGGCTCCACCTCCACCTCGGCTTCGGCCAGCACGGCGCGCACCGCTTCCGGAAGCGCGGGGAATTCGAAGGTCGCGGCCACGCTCGCCTGCTCCGTCCCCGCGCGGACCAGCGCGGAATCGGCCCGATTGCCCAGCACCAGCCCCAGCGCGTCGAGCAGGATCGACTTGCCCGCCCCGGTCTCCCCGGTCAGCACGCCGAGCCCGGGGCCGAAGGCAAGCTCCAGCCCTTCGATCAGGACGATATTGCGGATGGCAAGCGCGGTAAGCATCGGCCCGCCGGTCTACCCCAAGCCGCGCCGCGCGTCACCGGGGCACAGGCGGGTTGCGCACAGGGCGGGGAGATTGCGGGCGATCCGTATTTACGGCTCGAAGCGGGAGCGACCAAACCGGTCGCCCCGAACCATGCCTCGCCATCGTCACCCTGAACTTGGTTCAGGGTCCATTCTTCCTTTCGGGAAGCCGGGTGTGGGGAGAAATGGATGCTGAAACAAGTTCAGCATGACGGAAACGGGCCGGTATGGGGGCGGGGAATCTCAGCCCTTTTCGCCGATCGGACGGTAGTCCTGGATCAGTTCGTAGGCTTTCTCGTACCACTTGCTGCCCGGATAGTTGGCGCCGAGCACGGCAGCGTATTTCTGCGCCTCTTCCGGCAGGCCGAGCGAGATGTTCGTCTCGGTCATGCGGTAGAGCGCCTCGGGCGCGTGGCTGGTGGTCGAATATTTGTCGATCACGTTCTTGAAGCGCAGCTGCGCCGCCAGCCACTTGCCGCTGCGTTCGTAGAACCGGCCGATCTCCATCTCCTTGCCCGCAAGGTGATCGTTCACGAGATCGAGCTTGAGCCGCGCGTCGGCGGCATATTCGGTGCGGGGGAAGCGGCGGTTGATCTCGTTCAGCGCGTCCATTGCCTGCTTGGTGATCGCCTGGTCGCGCTGCACGTCGCTGATCTGCTCGTAATAGCACAGGGCGATCAGGTAATAGGCGTAAGGCGCATCCTTGTTGCCCGGATGGATCGAGAGGAAGCGCTGCGCGGACTGGATCGACTTGTTGTAGTCCCGCGCTACGTAATAGCTGAAGGCGCTCATCAGCTGGGCGCGCCGGGCCCAGGGGGAATAAGGGTGCTGGCGCTCCACCTCGTCGAACAGGGCGGCCGCCATCTTGGTGTCGCCGCGATCCAGCCTGCTCTTCGCCGCGAGGTAGAGCGTTTCCACGTCGCGCGCGACATAGGCCGAATCCTTGGTGGACCCGCGCCCGCCGCAGCCGGCGGTGAGCGCGATGGCGACGGCCGCCCCGGCCAGGATGAACGGCCGGGCGGAAAGGCGGAAGGTGCGGCTGCTCTTTTGCATGGGCCGCCTATAGCCAGCCGCCGGCTGAACGCCAAGTGAAGTGTCGCGCGCCCGCCTCATTCCCAGAACGCAACCACCCGCACCTCGATGCTTTCGCGGATCTTCGCCTCGGGGAAGCTGCCGTCGTGGAAGGCGGTGTGCGGGCAGCGCCAGGTGACGGAATGGTCGCTGTCATGGAACTTGAAGAACAGCACGTCGTCGGGCTGCATGTTCGAGAAATACCACCAGCGATGGCCGGGATGGTGGGAGAAGATCGTGGCCGCCAGCATCCCGTCCTCGCCCGCCACCGGCTTCACCGCGTCCGCCTCGCTGGGGAACTCGTCCACGATGAACAGCGTGTTCGACTTCTCCTCCCCGCCGAAGGAAGTGCGCCCGTCGCACACCGCCAGCGGCACGTCCTGCGGGCCGGGGGAGAAGGTGCGCCAGTAGGAACCGATCAGGAAGCGGCGGTAGCCCGGCCCATCGGGGAAGTGCTGGGCATAGGTCATATCCGCCATGCGCCGCGCGGTGGGAGTGTTGATGTCCACATGGGCCTCCCCCGCGGGAGGCTGGATGCCACCGGTATGCTGGTAGTTCTCCACCTTCTCCTGCGCCCGCCGGCTGAGATCGGCCGAGGTGCGGATCATCCAGCCGCGCGCCACCGCCTTGTCGGCGCCGGTGAGGCGCAGGATGTCGCGCTCCACTTCCCGCTCATACTGCGCGTCGACCGCGGCGCGATCGTGGAAATCGGCGATCGCGCTGGGGCTCTTCGCGATCAGGAAGCCGTGCACGTCCAGCTCGAAATGATCGCGGATCGGCATCCCGTCGCGCACGATCACCGCATGATCGCCATAAGTGCCGGTGTTCATCTCCTTGCCCTGCGACACATAGCGCCGGGTGACGAAGTCTCCAGGATCGACATAGCGGATCATCGCCGGCACTTGACGCGCGGTCTCTTCGATATCGGTGTCGAGCAAGGTTGCCATCGGAGCCTCTTCCCATTCCAGCTGTTATGACCGCCGATGATAGGGCATCGCGCGGGCAATAAAAAGAGACAGAGTCAACGATAGGGATCGAAAGGTTCGGATCGTCATTGCGAGGAGGCGAAGCCGACGAAGCAATCCAGTGTCCCACGCAACGGCCCTGGATTGCTTCGTCGGCTTCGCCTCCTCGCAATGACGAAAGCGGAAGGCAGCCCCCGATGGTGTCTCCCAAGACACGCAAGCCGAAATTCGGACCCGCACATCGTTCATTTCGCCCTGTGCATGGCCTCTTCGCTCGCTGCCATTGACCCTTTGCTTGATCATGTCTGAAACAGGTAGCGAGCTACATAAAAAGACAGAGGAGAGAAACACCGATGAACGATCTCACCCCGATCGACAGGCCGATCAGCGGGCACATCCGAGGGAGGGCCCTGGCCGGCGGATGCCTCGCGGCGGTGGCGGCGCTGCTGTGGTCCGCCCCGGCCCTGGCCCAGGCGGAGGCCGAGGCGCAGGCGGACGAGCCGGCGCCCGAAGCCCCTGCCCCGGCGAGCGGCAGCGGCGGCGGGGACATCGTCGTCACCGGAACGCGCATCCAGGGCGGCTTCTCCGCCCCCACCCCGGTCACCGTGCTCGGCGCCGACCGGGTGCAGGCGCTGGCGATCACCAATGTGGGCGAGGCGCTGAACCAGCTTCCCAGCTTCCGCGCCACCAACGGCCCGGCCACCCAGGCGACCAATGGCGGCAATGTCGGCGCGCGCATCCTCGACCTGCGCGGCCTGGGCGCGCCCCGCACCCTGGTGCTGGTGGACGGCAAGCGCTTCGTGCCCAGCACCTCGCAGGGCACGGTGGACGTGAACCTGATCCCCTCCGCCCTGGTGGAGCGGACCGAGGTGGTCACCGGCGGCGCATCGGCCGCCTACGGCTCCGACGCTGTGGCGGGCGTGGTCAACTTCATCCTCGACCGTGACTTCACCGGCCTCAAGGCGGAAGGCATCTACGGCATTTCCGAGAGGGGCGATGACGAGAGCCAGTTCTTCAGCGTGGCGGGCGGCGCGCAGATCGGTGATCGGCTGCACGTCACCCTCGCCGGCGAATACGAGAACAACGAAGGCCTGGGCAACTGTTACACGCGCGACTGGTGCGCCACGCAAACGCTGATCCTGGGCAACACCCCCGCGGGCACCGGCGGCCTGCCGGCCAATCTGATCATCGCCGGGGTCAACACCTCCACCGTGGCGCCCGGCGGGCTCATCAACCGGTCCTACAACGCGGCGGGCCAGGCCATCGGCACCACCGCCACCGATCCGCTGCGCGGCATCACCTTCACGCCCGACGGCACGCCGCGCCAGTTCGAATACGGCACGCTGGTCGGCTCGCTGTTCATGCTGGGAGGCGAAGGGACCGGGCGCAATTCCTTCATCAGCCCGCTCAAGATGAAAGTGCCGGTGGAGCGCTACTCGCTCTACGGCACGGCCACCTACGACGTGAGCGACACCATCCGCGCCAAGCTCGACGTGTCCTACGGCAAGGTGAAGGGCACCGTCATCGGCAATGTCCTGCGCGACTTCAACGGATCGCTGCTGGGCTTCATCAAGCGCGACAATCCCTTCCTGCCCGACGAGATCGCCGCGGCGATGGACGATGCCGGCGCGGCCTCGATCCTGCTGGGCAAAGCCGATTTCGACCTCGGCCCGGCCCGCGCGGAATCCACCACCGAGACATACCGCATCGTCGCCGCGCTGGAAGGCAGCCTCGGCTCGCGCTGGAACTGGGACCTCTCCTACCAATACGGGCGGACCAACTTCACCCAGAAGACCTACAACTCCGTGATCCTCTCCAATCTCCTCAAGGCGGCCGACGCAGTGGACGATGGTTCGGGCAACGCGGTCTGCCGGGTCAACGCCGATTCGGACCCGTCCAACGACGATCCGGCCTGCGCCGCCTACAATCCCTTCGGCGAAGGGCTGTTCTCCAGCCAGGCCGCGGCCTACATCACCGGCGACGGCTACCAGCACACCCGCAACGACCAGCATGTGGTGGCGCTGAACCTGCAGGGCGAGCTGATCGACCTGCCGGCCGGCCCGGTCAGCGTGGCGGTGGGCGGCGAATATCGCCGCGACGAAATCTCGGGCGATACCGACCCCATCTCCGCCGAGAACGGCTTCTGGACGCTCAACGGCTCCAGCCTGCAAGGCTCGGTCGACGTGAAGGAGGTCTATGGCGAGATCGGCGTGCCGGTATTCCGCGAATCCGCCATCGGCTACGCACTGGACCTCAACGGCGCGATCCGGCGCACGGACTACAGCACCACCGGCGCGGTCACCACCTGGAAGCTGGGCGCGGTCTATGAACCGGTGGACGGGCTGCGCCTGCGCGTCACCCGCTCGCGCGATATCCGCGCGCCCAACCTCTCCGAGCTGGTCGGCCCGCGCACCAAGACGAGCATCGGCCTCACCGACCCGCGCGACGGGCTGCAGACCAACCCCACCGTCGTCACCGGCTCCAACCCCGACCTCTCGGTGGAGAAAGCGGACAGCTGGACGATCGGCGGCGTCATCACTCCGCGCGGCGGCGGAGCGTTGGGCCGGACGCGCCTGTCGGTCGATTACTACGACATCAAGGTGAAGGACGCGATCGGCACGCTCGGCGCGCAAACGCTGGCCAATCGCTGCGAGGAAGGGGTGAGCGAATATTGCGACCTCATCACCCGCGACACCAACGGCGTCATCACCCAGATCGACGACATTCTGCTCAATTCCAACGAACTGCGCACCCGGGGCTTCGACATCGAGTTCCAGTATCGCCAGCCGCTGGGCAAGGCCGGCACGCTCGACCTCAGCGTGCTGGCCAATATCGTGAGCGAGCTGACCCTGGTGGACAGCGCCGGCGGCGTGGACCGCGCGGGCCAGACCGGCGTGCGCACCGGCACCGTGCCCGGCGTGCCGGACTACATCATCGACGGGATGCTGAGCTGGACGCTGGACGATTTCAAGCTCACCGGCCACGGGCGCTATATCCCGCCGGGGATCTTCTGGACCAATTTCGTCGGCCCGGACCAGGAAGGCTATTCCATCACCTCGCCCAACAGCGTGGACAACAACAACGTGCCCGGACGGTTCTATCTCGACCTGTCGGCGCAATACACGCTGCGCGGCGGCAACGGGCAGGAATACCAGCTCTTCGCCACGGTCAACAACGTGCTCGACAAGGATCCGCCGATCATCCCTGGCGCGACCGGCGGCACCAACCAGATCCTGTTCGACCCGGTGGGCCGGGCGTTCAAGATCGGCGCCCGCGTGCGCCTGGGCGGAAGCTGACATAAGGGCGCACCATCCTTCGTCATTGCGAGGGGCGGCAAGGCCCCGCGGCAATCCAGGCCCCCACATGACCGTCCTGGATTGCCGCGTCGGCTGCGCCTCCTCGCAATGACGGAAGGGGGCAGCGAAACCATCGATCGACAGCGCGTTCGCGAGCGATATAACCGCCTCACGAAAAGGGGCGGGCGAGGCGAGACGATGCGGATCGGGATATTGGGCGCGGGCATGATCGGGGCCAACCTCGCCCGCAAGCTGGGCCGGGCGGGCCATGAGGTCCGCATCGCCAATTCGCGTGGGCCCGAGACGATCCGCGAGCTTGCCGCCGAAACGGGCGCGACCGCGGTGACCGCCGCCGAGGCAGTGCGCGAAGTGGAGATCGCCATCGTCTCGATCCCGCAGGGCGCGGTGGAGAAGCTGCCTTCCGGCCTGTTCGAGGGCGTGCCCCCCGAGGTGATCGTGATCGACACCGGCAATTACTATCCCGGCCTGCGGGACGCGGCGATCGAGGAAATCGAGGCCGGCCTGCCCGAAAGCGTCTGGGTCTCCCGCAAGCTGGGCCGCCCGGTGGTGAAGGCATTCAACAGCATCAGCTTCACCAGCCTCGCCGAGGCGGGCCGCCCCGCCGGCGATCCCGGCCGGATCGCCCTGCCCGTGGCGGGGGACGAGACGGCGGCGAAGCAAGCGGTGATCGATCTGCTCGACGGAATCGGCTTCGACGGGATCGACGCAGGGCCGCTGGAGGAATCCTGGCGCCAGCAGCCCGGCACGCCCGTCTATTGCACCGACCTCGACCGCGAGCGCGCCACCCGGGCCCTCGCCCTGGCCGACCGCGCCCGCGCGCCGGACTTGCGCGACCGGTTCATCGAACAGATGCTGAAGGCCCTCCGCGCCGGTGAGAAGCCCGACCTGATCGCCCTGGGACGTGCAATCTACGGCGCGCCATAAGCCCAAGGGGCCTTCTTTCCGCCGTTCCCGCCCCACCGAAACAAAAAAAGAACATTCCCCCGAAAAAACACTTTCCTACAGCCCCGGACATCTGCGAGGCCCCGCAGCCTTCAAGCCTCAGCAGGAGTCGCTTCCATGTCAGACAGCTTCCCCTCCGACGCCGCCCCGGCCGGCGATCCCCGCCCCACCCTGCCCACCTTCACCCCCGTCCCGCGCCTCAAGGAACGGAGCAACGGCTGGGCGCCCGAAACGCAGCGCGCCTTCATCGAGGCGCTGGCCGACACCGGATCGGTCAAGGCCGCCGCCCACGCGGTGGGGCGGAGCGAGCGCAACGCCTACGAGCTGCGCCGCCATCCCGCCGGTTCCGAATTCCGCGAAGCCTGGGCCGCCGCGCTCGACATCGGCATCCAGCGGGTGGAGGACGTGGCGATGGAGCGCGCGCTGAACGGCGTGGAAGTGCCGGTCTACAGCTACGGCAAGCTGATCGGCACGCGCCGGGTCTATAACGACCGGCTGCTGATGTTCATGCTCCGCAACCGGGCCCCCGCCCGCTTCGCCGCCAATGGCGGCAAGGGCCTCGACGCCGTGCGGCTCCAACGCCTCAAGCAGCAATGGCGCAAGGAATGGGAGGAGGAGATGCGCGCGAAGCGGGCGGCGGATTCCGAGAAGACCCTGCTGGCCATCGACAGGAAGCTGGAGCAGATGCAGCAGCGCCGCCTCGCCGCCATGAGCAAGCGCACGCGCGCGCTGCACGACGCCTACCACAAGGCGCTGGAAGAGGAGGATTGGCGCGGTCCCGATGCGACCTCGCCCGAGCCCGCCCTGCCGAGCCCCGCGAAGACGGACGGCGTTCCCACGCTGGACGAAAGCCGGGCCGCGATCGCACGCGCGATCGCGGCGCGCGGACGGATTTGCGCTGAGGGCGAATCTCCTCCATAGAGGGGGCATCGTGGGCAATCGTATCGTAGGCGCTCGCGGCTGAGAGACCAACGCGCTCCCGCTTACGTCGAGGAGGCCCCATGGATCTCAATCAGAAATACGCCGATCATCAAAGAGCCGTGATGCGGGCATCGGCCGCCCGTAGCGAAAGCGCACGCCGGGAACATCTGGAAACGGTCACCGATATCGCTACGCAGATCGAACATCACCAGCTCAAGCTGGGGGCCGCAGCCTCCTGCGCCTGGAGCATGCTGAAGCTCGGATCGGTATCCCACCTCTCCCCCAGGCTCGCCGGGATACCGATATGACCAATCCCCCCGCGCAGGAGAATCCCAGGCGCGGGACGTTCGCCTTTCGCGATTCCAGACCGACCCGTCCGCGCCTCGCGCCTGATCGCGCGAAACGCCAGGGAGAAATCGCACAGCTCGCCTTCCTGCTCCTGGGCGGAAAGGACAATGCGATCGCATTCCTCAATGAAGAGAATGCGGAATTGATGGGGCGCCCGATCGATATCGCCATGCAGGATGGCGAAGGCTTCCTGCGGGTGCAGCAGGCGATCCGGCGAATTGCGGCGAAAAGCGAAAGCCACGAGTGAGCGTCACGGAAGGTCCCCCGAAAATCCTCCCCCACAAGGGGAGGAGGACCGCCGCCGCAGGCGGTGGTGGAGGGGCATAACCCTCTCGACGACAGGCTGGCGCCACTCCGTCAGCCCCGTAGGCTGCCACCTCCCCTTGCAGGAGGATCTTCGAACCGTCGGCCACCCTGCTTGCATCCATCCGGCACGGATGCGCTGGAAACCATGCAGCCGGATTAACAACTGATTCATGATTGTTCACGAATATGGCGCTTTATCCGGTCTCCTGCGGGAGACGCCAGGCACTCCGGCGAGACTTCAGCCCACATGCGTGTCGATAGCCCGACACTGATCCTCTACACGACGGTGATGATGGCGCTGATCGGCGCCCTGTTCGCCTTTTTCTGGTCGCGCGAGGATCGGCCGGTCGGCTTGCCATGGCTCGTGCTCCCCTTCCTGCTGGGCGCGGCGGGGGCTGCCTGCACCATCGCCCCGACCGGCTACTGGATGCTTTGGCTGGCGGCTTTCTTCCTGCTGCTCGCCTATGGTTTCGCCTGGCAGGGAATTCGGATATTCTATCGCCGCAAGCCTCTGCCGCTGGTGGTCGTGGCGCTGACGAGCGGCTGGCTGCTGCTTTCCATCGCCGGAGCCGACCGGCCGGAATGGGTCCTGGTCAGCGCGATCGCACGAACCGGGCTGATCGCCGCCTTCTGCGGACTGGCGGCCAGGGAACTCTGGCTGAGCCGCTCGGAAGACCTGCCTTCCCGCAGGATACTCTTCCGGGTGTTCGCGATCTGCTGCGGGCTGCACCTCGCGCGCATCCCCCTGATGCAGGTCGCGCCGATGCCGATCGGCCTGGCGCCGACGACCAGCTGGGCCGTGATCGTCTACAACCTTTCCTCCGTGGTGCTGGCGCTGCTGGCCACGGTATTCCTGATCGCCCTCGCCAGGGAACGCGTCTCCGCGCATAATTACGGCATGGCGATGCGCGACGCGATGACCGGCGTCTACAATCGCCGCGCCTATTACGAACAGATGCACGCGCCGGGGGAGGAAGGAAACGCCCTGCCCTATGCCCTGTTCGTGTTCGACATAGACCGCTTCAAGACGATCAACGACCGGTTCGGCCATGATACGGGGGATCTCGTGATCGTCACCATCGCGAGAGCGGCCAGGGCGTCCCTCCGCGCGGAGGACCGCATCTTCCGCATGGGAGGGGATGAGTTCGTCTGCCTGCTTCCCGGGGCCAATCTGCGATCGGCCTACGAGGCCGCGGAACGCATCCGCTCCATGTTCGAGAAGGTCGCCGCCACGGTGGACGGCAAGCCGGTCAACGCCACCATCAGCATCGGCGTGGCCGCCACCGATGGCGAGCTGGGGCGGGACGAGGTGTTCTCCCTGGCCGACGCCGCGCTCTACGCGGCCAAGAAATCGGGCCGCAACCAGACTTTCCTGGCGCCCAGCCACGAAGAGGCGGAACCCCGACCGGAGCGCCTGCGCCTGGTGGAATCCGGCCGGGGCTGAGGAACTTCGGGGGTCGCACGGCCTGCCCCCTTCGTCATTGCCCCCTTCGTCATTGCCCCCTTCGTCATTGCCCCCTTCGTCATTGCGAGGAGGCGAAGCCGACGAAGCAATCCAGGGCCGCTATGTGGGGCTCTGGATTGCCGCGGGACCTTCGGTCCCTCGCAATGACGTAGGGGAGAAAGGCGTTATGGATTGACGGGCCATCATCGTCACCCCGGCGAAAGCTGGGGTCTCAAGCAGTGACGCGCAAAGGCCGGAGATGCCGGCTTCCGCCGACATGACGAAGGAGGAGCGACTACTCCTCCCCCATCCTGAGCGCTGCGATGAAGGCCTCCTGCGGGATGCTCACATTGCCGTATTCCCGCATGCGCTTCTTGCCTTCCTTCTGCTTCTCCAGCAGCTTCTTCTTGCGGGTGATGTCGCCGCCGTAGCATTTGGCGGTCACATCCTTCCTCAGCGCGCTGATCGTCTCGCGGGCGATCACCTTGGCGCCGATCGCGGCCTGGATCGGGATCTTGAACATGTGGCGTGGGATCAGGTCCTTGAGGCGCTCCACCAGCGCGCGGCCGCGGGCCTCGGCCTGGCTGCGGTGGACAATCATGCTCAGCGCGTCCACCGGCTCGTTGTTCACCAGGATGTTCATCTTGACCAGATCGCCCTCGCGCAGGCCGATCTGCTCGTAGTCGAAGCTGGCATAGCCGCGGCTGATGCTCTTGAGCCGGTCGTAGAAGTCGAACACCACTTCGTTCAGCGGCAGCTCGTAGGTCACCTGGGCGCGGCCACCGACATAGGTGAGGTCCTTCTGGATGCCGCGCCGATCCTGGCACAGCTTGAGGATCGCGCCGAGATATTCGTCGGGCGTATAGATCGTCGCCTTGATCCACGGTTCCTCCATCCCCTCGATCTTCACCGGGTCGGGCATGTCGGAGGGGTTGTGCAGCTCGATCACGCTGCCGTCGGTCATGGTCAGGCGATAGACCACGCTGGGGGCGGTGGTGATGAGGTCGAGATCGTATTCGCGGCTCAGCCGTTCCTGGATGATCTCCAGATGCAGCAGGCCCAGGAAGCCGCAGCGGAAGCCGAAGCCGAGCGCGGCGCTGGTCTCCATCTCGAAGCTGAAGCTGGCGTCGTTCAGCCGCAGCTTGGCGATCGAATCGCGCAGCTTCTCGAAATCGGCCGCGTCCACCGGGAACAGGCCGCAGAACACCACCGGCTGCACTTCCTTGAAGCCCGGCAGCGGATCGCCGGCGCCGCCCTTCACCGTGGTGATGGTGTCGCCCACGCGCGCCTGCGCCACTTCCTTGATCTGCGCGGTGATGAAGCCGATCTCGCCCGGGCCCAGCTCCGGCAGGTCGATCCGCTTGGGGGTGAAACAGCCCACGCGGTCGATCAGGTGCTCGGTGCCGCCCTGCATGAACTTGACGCCCAGGCCCTTCCTGATGACCCCGTCGATCACGCGCACCAGGATGACGACGCCGAGATAGGGGTCGTACCAGCTGTCGACCAGCATGGCCTTGAGCGGCGCGGCCCGGTCGCCGCCGGGAGGCGGGATCCTGGCGACGACGGCTTCGAGCACGTCCTCGATTCCGATGCCGGACTTGGCGCTGGTGAGCACGGCCTCGGACGCGTCGATGCCGATGATATCCTCGATCTCGGCGCGGACCTTCTCCGGCTCGGCGGCGGGAAGGTCGATCTTGTTGATGACGGGGACGATCTCATGATCGTGTTCGATCGACTGGTAGACATTGGCGAGCGTCTGCGCTTCCACCCCTTGCGCGGCGTCCACCACCAGCAGCGCGCCCTCGCAGGCGGCGAGGCTGCGGGAGACCTCGTAGGCGAAGTCGACATGGCCGGGGGTGTCCATCAGGTTCAGCTCATAGGCGCGCCCGTCCTTCGCGGTGTAGGAAAGGCGGACGGTCTGGGCCTTGATGGTGATGCCCCGTTCGCGCTCAATGTCCATGTTATCAAGGACTTGCTCGCTCATCTCGCGCTCGGAGAGGCCGCCGGTGAACTGGATCAGGCGGTCGGCCAGGGTCGACTTGCCATGGTCGATATGGGCGATGATGCTGAAGTTGCGGATAAGCGATAGATCGGTCATCCGCGGCCCTTAGCCGCAGGGAACCGCGCTGTCAGCAGGGTCTGTCGGGTCGCTCAGCCCGATCGGGCCGCTGGTTTCTCCCCGAGCCGGGCCCTGTGGTTGCGCTGGCCGAAGCGCGGCAGGGAAAGCGAACGCTGGTTCTCCGCCCGCTCCGCCAGCGGATACTGGCCCGTCGGCAGCATGGCCAGCGGCATCCCGGCCGCCGCCAGCGCATAGGGCGAGATGCGGTTGCGGGTGCACAGGCCGCCGGCCCCGTCATCCACCAGCGGGGTCTCGAACTCCAGGCCCTGCTGGTCTTCATAGCTGCGGCGGACCTTCGCCACCGCAAGCTGGCCTTCGCCGAAATCGACCACGAAGGGGGTGCCCGCCGGAACGTCGAGCAGCCCCTGGATCATCGCCCCGGTGCGGGAGAGGTCGCGCAGCACCACGTCGTAGCAATGGTCCTCGTGGATCACGTGGATCCGGCGATAGAGCTTGCGCCGTTCGGACCGCTGCTTCTCCGGCCCGGTGGGCTTGAGCTCCCACCCCTGGGCCGAGAGGAACTCCTCCGCCTCCTCCGCCGGCATGGGCGGGCAATAGACGTTGCCCTGGACGAAGCCGACGCCCCGCTCGCGCACGAGGCGGAGCTCGTCCATCGCCTCCACGCCTTCGGCCACGGTCTCGATCCCCAGCGCATCGGCCAGGGCCACGATCGCGCCGATCAGCGCGGCATCGCGATTTCCTTCCTCCAGCGCGTGTCGCAGGAAGGCGGGATCGATCTTCAGCGTCTCGAACGGGGCGCGCCGCAGATAGCCGAGCGAGGATGCGCCGGTCCCGAAATCGTCCAGCGCCAGCCGCACGCCGAGCCGGCGCAGCGCCTTCAGCTCACGTTCGCCGATGTCGCCAGCGCCGAAATGCGCGCATTCCTTCAGCTCGCATTCGAGCCTTTCCGGCTCGAGGCCGGAACTGGCCAGCGCGCCGGCAACGATCTTGGCCAGGCCCTGGGAAACGATCTGCTGCTCCGACAGGTTGACGCAGACCCGCACGTCGCTGGGCCAGCGGACCGCATCCGCGCAGGCCTTGCGCAGCATCCATTCGCCGAACCCGCAGATCAGGTTGCCCTCCTCCGCGATCGGGATGAAGATCGCGGGCGCGATCTCCCCGCGCTCCGGATGATGCCAGCGCATCAGCGCTTCCATCGTCACGATGCGATCGGTCGCCGCCGAGACGATCGGCTGGTATCGGACCGAGAGCTGGCCTTTCTCCAGCGCCTCCCTCAGATCGCGCTCCAGCTGCCTGCGCAAGCGGGAATCGTTCTGGAGGTCACTCGAATAGAAACGGAACTGCCCCCGCCCGCCATTCTTGGCCGCATAGAGCGCGACGTCGGCGCTGTGCACGATCTCGTCCCGCGTCACGCCGTCATAGGGCGCGATGGCGATGCCGATCGACGCGCCGATGGAGCAACGGCCTTCCTCCATCGAATAGGGCTGGGAAAGCATGGAAATGGCCTTCTTGGCCAGCTCGCCCAGCGTCCCGCGATCGTCGAGGTCGGGCAGCAGGATCTGGAACTCGTCCCCGCCGATCCGGCCCATCTCGCAGGTGGTGTCGAACACCCGCCGCAGGCGCTGCGACACCTGCTTGAGCAGTTCGTCCCCTGCCTTGTGGCCGAGGGAATCGTTCACCTGCTTGAAGCGGTCGAGATCGATCATCATGACCGCACAGGCCCGCTTCGCCGCACGGAAGGCGGTCAGCGTCGCGTCGATCCGCTGCTGCATGCGGTGGCGGTTGGCAAGGCCGGTGAGGGAATCGTAGAGCGCCAGCCGTTCGGTCTCGCTCTCCGCCTTGCGGCTTTCGGTGATGTCGCTGCCATAGCCGCGATAGCCGAGGAACCGGCCGCGCTCGTCGAATTTCGGTCGGCCGGAAAGCGTCCAGTAGAGCTCCGTATCGTCGATCGCAGCGCGCACCGGCAGCTCGGTGAAGGTCTTCCTGCCGCCGAAGAGGAGCGAAAGGCTGCGCGGGGCAGCGCCGTCTCCCACCTGATCGCCCAGGAACAGCTTCTGGAACGGCGTGCCGAGCAGCGCTTCGGCCCGCTGGCCGAACATGTCCGCGATGCGCCGGGTGATGTAGAGGATGCGCCCTTCCGCGTCGGTTTCCCAGAACCAGCCGAGGCCGGACTGTTCGTGATCCGCGAGCAGCGCCGCCAGATCGGGCGAAGGCGCGGATGCAGGCTGCCCGGGCGCGATCCGATCGCCCACCTTGCCCGTTCGCAAATCCTTCAGAATCCCCATCGCCCGGAAACCCCCGAACCGGCGCCATTCGCCGATACAGGTCCGGCCTCCTAAGCATTTATGATTGACGAATTGCTAAGGCCGCCCGGAAGCCGGCGGGAAACCGCCGCTCAGCCCGCCTTGCGCAGATGGGGTTTCTTCGGCCTTTCCGCACTGCCGCGTTCGGTCACGAAGCGCCCGGAACCGTCGCGGCGGAGAGGCACGGCGAACTCCACGCCCATGCGGTTGTCTTCGCACCAGCGGCAGGTCGCGATGACGGTGTGAGATGCCGAAAGCCGGACATGGAACACCGCCCCCGGCGGCACGTTCCACAGGCCTTCGATCAGCGCCCCGGTGGCGGAGACATTACGGATGGTTCCGTTATAGAGCTGCCCGTCATGCTCCAGCACGACCTTGCGCAGCATCATGTGGCGCGCGGCGCGTGGCGCACGGGGGCCGCGGGCGACCGCCGCCAGCCCGGTCCTGAGCCGTTCGGCCGCAGCTTCCGCGGTAAGCGGCATCTCGTAAATGAAGCCCTGCACGTGGCTGCAGCCGTGCATGCGGACCAGATCGAGTTCGTCCAGCGTTTCGACCCCTTCCGCCGTCGTCTCCATTCCCAGCGCCTGGGCAAGGCTGGTGATCGAAGCGATGATGGCGGCGTTGCGGCTTCCGGGCTGGGTGGCGCCGCGCACGAAGCTCTGGTCGATCTTGATCTTGTCGAACGGAGCCTTCTTCAGATAGCCGAGCGAGGAATAGCCCGTGCCGAAATCGTCGAGCGCCAGGCGCACGCCCACGCCTTTGAGGGCAGCGAACATCGCATCCGTCCCGTCATCGTCGGTCAGGAACACGCTCTCGGTGATTTCCAATTCAAGCCGCGAGGCATCCACTCCGGCCTCGGCCAGCGCACTGGTGACGATCGCGGGCAGATGCGGATTGGCGAATTGCAGCGGGGAGACATTCACCGCCACGCGCACGTTCTTCGGCCAACGCGCGAGATCGTGGCAGGCGGTGCGCAGAGCCCATTCCCCGATCGGCCCGATCAGCCCGGCTTCCTCGGCGATCTCCACGAAACGCTGCGGCGGCATCATGCCGCGCGTCGGATGGTTCCAGCGCAACAGGGCCTCGAAGCCGGTGATCTGCTCGGTCACGGTATTGACCACCGGCTGATAGGCGAGTTCCAGCCCACCGCGCGCGATCGCGTCGCGCAGGTCCTGCTCCAGATGGCGGCGCTCCTCCGCCTGGGAATGGAGGCTGGGGGCATAGAAGTGATAGCGCCCGCGCCCCCCATCCTTCGCCGCATAGAGCGCGAGGTCCGCATTGCGGATCAGCGCCTCGCCGGTCACGCCGTTGTCGGGCGCGATCGAGATGCCCACCGATGCGCCGATCACCACACGATGGCCCTCGATCGAATACGGCTTCGAGAGCGCCTCGATGATCTCCCGCGCCAGGGTAGCAAGGCGCTCGCGATCGGCCTGGCCGGGAACGATCACCTCGAACTCGTCGCCCCCCAAGCGGCCGACGCGGCCCATATCGCCCACCGCGTGTTCGAGCCGCCGCGAGATCTGCTTCAGCAGTGCATCGCCCGCCGGATGGCCCAGTGTGTCGTTGACCTGCTTGAACCGGTCGAGATCGAGCAGCATCACCGCGCAGCAACGATTGCCTTCGTCGGAAGCGCTGAGGATCTTCTTCAGCGATTGCGACATCTGGAACCGGTTGGCGAGGCCAGTGAGCGAATCGTAATGGGCCAGCCGGGAAGCCTTCTCCTCCGAACGCTTCTTTTCGGTCAGATCGAAGCCGGAACCCCGGAAGCCCATGAAATCGCCGTAATCGTCCTGGATCGGTCGGCCGCTGATCGACCACCAGCGCTCCTCGCCGGGAATCGCGGCACGCACCGCCAACTCCTGGAAAGAGGAGCGGGCAGTGATGTGAAAATTGAGCGCGCGCTCACCCTCGTTGCCACCGGCGGAGAAATCGAACAGATCGGTCAGGGGCCGGCCCACCATCTCGTCCGGTTCCGTGCAGCCCACCAGTCTGCTCACTGTGTGGGACAGGTAGGTCAGGATGCCCTGGCCATCCGTTTCCCAGAACCAGCCCTGCCCGGTATCCTCGTAATCGTTGAGGATCTCCTCGGCACGGTTGCGGACCCGTTCCCGCTCCTGATGCCGTTCCCGCTGCAACCGGGCCAGATGCGCGTTGCGATAGGCGGCGAAGATTGCGATCAATACGGTCCCGATCAGCAGGCCGACCGAGCGGATCGATCCGTCCGACAGCGCAACCGCACCCCAACAGGCGAACTGCGCGGCGAACAGCCCGGGCACCATCCCGCTCTGCACCACCGAGGACAGCGAGGTGCACAAGATCAGCGCGCCCAGCGCGAGATACCATTCCAGCCCGCCGGCCATCGCCCATTGCGCAATGGCCAGCCCATAGAGCGCCATCGGCAGGGCCACCGCCAGCAGCATCGTCGTGGCACGGAACAGCAGGCTGCGCTCGCCCCCGCGTTCAATCCTGCGGAAGGCGGGAACGCAGAGCGCCAGCGCGGTAGCGGCGGTGCAGAGCGCCAGCACGCCGGAAGGCGGCAGCCTCCACTGGACCAGCGCCACCATGCAGATCGACAGGGCGAATATCCACGCCATGTTGAGCCATTGGGCGGAGATCAACGAGCCTTCGCCGGGTCGGAGACGATCCGGTATCGATGGCTTGCCTCCCGCTTCGCCATGCCGGGCGATGGAGGCTCGTCTCGTTGCCTGTGCCGAAGCGGCCGGGGTGTTGCGATACCGCAAGGGGGGCGAGCCGCCGGCTCCGCCACCCTTTGCATCCTGTCCCGATCCCGAATTCGCGCCCATCAGAGGCCATTGACGTCGCGCGCTTAAAGAAAGTGTTAATTGGCCGGCAAGGATTGCCCCCAGCTGCCGGGCTGTCTCAAAGGTGGACGATCCCGGGACCCATTGTTGCTCAGGAATAAGGCCCGGCACGGACGGCGCGGCGCTCTGCCACAGTCGACGCGGCTTGAATTGGGCTCCGCCTGCGTCCATGCTGGCGAAAAGACACAGGAAGAGAGCGGGAGACGGCGATGCGGCATATAGCCATAATCGGTTCGGGCCCAGCGGGTTACTACACCGCAGAGGCGGCCCAGAAGGCTTTCACGGAAGGCGTGCGGATCGACGTGTTCGACAGCCTTCCGGTGCCCTTCGGCCTGATCCGGAGCGGGGTCGCGCCGGATCATCAATCGATCAAGGGCGTTTCCCGCCGCTACGAGAAGACCGCCCTTTCCGAGAATGTGCGCTTCGTCGGGAACATCAATGTCGGGCGCGACATCACCATTCCCGAGCTTTGCCGGCTCTACGACGCCGTTGTGCTGGCCACCGGCGCGCCGAACGACCGCCCGCTGGACCTGCCCGGAGAAGATCTCGGCAATGTCTTCGGCAGTGCGGCCTTTGTCGGCTGGTATAACGGCCACCCGAAATTCACCGGCCTCTCCCCCGACCTTTCGGGCAAGACCGCAGTGGTGATCGGCATGGGGAACGTCGCGCTGGACGTGGCGCGCATCCTGTCCAAGACCCCGCGAGAATTCGAGGGCAGCGACATCGTGTCCCACGCGCTCGAAACGCTGAAGGGCTCCAAACTGGAACGGATCGTCATCCTGGGGCGACGCGGACCGCACCAGATCATGATGACGCCGAAGGAACTGGGCGAGTTGGGCTCGCTGGAACGCGCCTCCCCCCATGTCGATCCGCGCGACCTGCCGGAGCCGGGCGAGGATGCGACGCTGGAGCCGGGCCTGCGCAAATCCGTCACCACCCTGCGCAACTTCGCGAAGCTTTCCCCGGCGGAACGCGCGGGCAAGCCGATCGCGATCGAGTTCGTCTTCTTCGCCCAGCCCCGCGCCTTGCTCGGCGAAGCCGGCCAGGTTGAGGCGATCCAGGTGGAGCGGACCGAAGTGAAGGACGGCAAGGCCTTCGGAACCGGGGAGCGCTATTCGATACCCGCGAACCTGGTGGTGAGTTGTATCGGCTATCGCAGTTCACCCATTCCGGACGTGCCGTTCGACGAACGCGCCGGGCGCTTCGCCAATGATGCGGGGCGTATCCTGCCCGGCCTCTATTGCGTGGGCTGGGCCCGGCGCGGGCCGAGCGGAACCATCGGCACCAACCGCCCCGACGGGTTCGACGTGGTGGACAAGATCGTGGAGGATGCAGCCTCCGGCGTGCTGGGCAAATCCGACAAGCAGGGGCGCGAAGGCTTCGATGCGCTCGCCGCGGAGCGCGGGCTGGAGATCGTCACCTTCCGCGACTGGAAGAAGATCGAGGAGGCGGAGGAACACGCCGCCCGCCAAGGTGCCCCGCGCGAGAAATTCGTCGATATCGATGCGATGATCCGGGCAAGGGATTGAGCGGAGCGTTCGGGAAGGGCGACTTGTCCGGATGGGGCCGGCCTGCCGTTTCGTTCCACTCGTTACGCTAAACGCTCTTCGTCATCCCGAACCTGTTTCAGAATCCATTCTTCCCCGCGCACGGTTTCCCGAATGGAGGAAAGGATCCTGAAACAGGTTCAGGATGACGCGTTAGGTTAGCCGCCCGCTCCCAACCCGTCGATCAAACCCGCATCGGCATCAGCACGTAGAGCGCGGCGCTCTTGTCGTCCTGGCGGATCAGCGTAGGCGCGCCCGGATCGGCGAGGTGGAGTTCCACGCTGTCGCCTTCGATCTGGTGCAGGATGTCCTTGAGGTAATTGGCGTTGAAGCCGATCTCGAAGGCTTCCGCGCCATAGCTCGCCGGCACTTCCTCCGCCGCCGTGCCGTTGTCCGGCGAAGTGACGGACAGCGTCACCCGATCCGGCTCCAACCCCATCTTCACCGCCCGGGTCTTCTCGGTGGCGATAGTCGCCACGCGGTCCACCCCTTCGAACAGGGTCTTGGGGTCGAGCTTCAACAGCTTGTCGTTGCCGGTGGGGATGACACGGCTGTAGTCGGGGAAAGTCCCGTCGATCAGCTTGCTGGTGAGCACGACGCCGCCTTCCCCACCCAGGGTGAAGCGAATCTTGCTGGCGGACAGGTCGATCTCGACATTGCCTTCCGGCGCTTCGTCCAGCAGCTTGCGCAACTCGGCCACGGCCTTCCGCGGCACGATCACGTCCGGCATGCCTTCCGCCCCGTCGGGCCGCGCGAGGGTGTAGCGCGCAAGCCGATGGCCATCGGTGGCCGCGGCCTTCAGCACCGGCTGATCCTCGTCCGTCACATGGAGGAAGATGCCGTTGAGGTAATAGCGCGTCTCCTCGGTGGAAATCGCGAAGCGGGTCTTGTCGATCAACTCGGCCAGGGTCCGCGCCGACAGCTCGAAGCTGGTCGGCAGGTCGCCTTCCACGATCACCGGAAAATCATCACGCGGCAGGGTGGGGAGCGAGAAGCGGCTGCGCCCGGCCTTCACCGTCAGGCGGTTGTCCGCCGCTTCGAGCCCGACCTGGCTTCCTTCCGGCAGCTTGCGCGCGATGTCGAACAGCAGATGGGCGGAAACGGTGATCGCCCCCGGGCTTTCCACCGAGACGGCGGCCAGGCTTTCGACCACTTGCAGATCGAGGTCCGTCGCCATGATCCTCACTGTGCCGTCGCCGGCCGCTTCGATCAGGACATTCGACAGAATCGGGATGGTATTTCGGCGCTCCACCACCGACTGCACATGGGACAGGCAGCGCAGCAGGGTTGCGCGTTCGATGGTTGCCTTCATGGTTCCTTGTCGGTCCCCCTAAGGCGCGCGGACGGGATTGCCCGAAAGCGCAGGTTGCACGGGAAATCACCCTTAACGCGACAGGCTGGCGCGGCAAGGTTGCATTGGGCGCAACAGGGAGAATCTGGGGATAAATCCCCTGAAAACTCCCGCCGCCCCGCTCAGGAAAACATCGCCATGCCGCCATTCACATGCAGCGTCTGCCCGGTGACATAGCCCGCTTCCCGTGAAGCGAGATAGGCGACCGCCGCGCCGATATCCTGCCCTTCGCCCATCCGGCCCATGGGAATCCGGGCGTTGAGCGCTTCCTTCTGCGCATCGGGCAGCACATCGGTCATCGCGGTGCGGATGAAGCCGGGGGCAACGCAGTTCACCGTCACCCCGCGGCTCGCCAGTTCCTGCGCGAGGCTCTTGGACATGCCGACCAGGCCAGCCTTCGCCGCGGCATAGTTCATCTGGCCGGGATTGCCTGTCGCGCCCACGACCGAGGTGATGGTGACGATCCGGCCGAAGCGCGCCTTCATCATCGGCCGCGCGGCCGCGCGCATGAGGCGGAAGGCGGCTTCCAGATTGATCCGGATCACCTGCTCCCACTCCTCGTCCTTCATCCGCATGGCGAGGTTGTCGCGAGTGATGCCGGCATTGTTCACCAGGATGTCGAGCTGACCGAGCGTGTCGAGCGTGGCCGGCACCAGCTCCTCCACCTGCGCGGTGTTCGCAAGGTCGCAGGTGATCTCCACGTGATCGTGCCCGAACTCGGCGTTGAGTTCCTCGCGGAAGGCCCGCAGCTTGGCCGGATTGGTCCCAGAAAGCGCCAACCGCGCCCCCTGCGCCGCCAGCGAACGGGCGATCGCGGACCCGATCCCGCCGGATGCGCCGGTGACCAGAGCGGTCATGCCTGAAAGGTCGAACATTCCCTATCCCTTCCCAAAATCCGTCATCGCGCCTCCGCGCGAATCCCCTACAGTGTCTTCGCCAGCGCCTCGATATCCTCCATCGTCACCACGCTGGCGATGGAGACGTCCTGCACCGTGCGCCCGATCATCGGACCGACGACCTTGCCGCCCAGCTCCACGAAATGCTCCACGCCCGCATCCTTCATCGCGATCACACTTTCGCGCCAGCGGACACGGCCGCAAACCTGCTTCACCAGCAGTTCGCGTTCCTCAGCCGGGTCGGACACGGCGGCGGCGGTGAAATTGGCATAGACCGGCAGGCGCAGGGCCGAAGGCGGCATTTCCTCCAAGGCCTTGGCCATCGCCTCGGCAGCAGGGGCCATCAGGTCGCAATGGAACGGCGCGGAAACCGGCAGGATCACGCCGCGCTTGATCCCGTGCTCCTTCGCCAGCGACACGGCGCGCTCGATCGCCTTGCGATGGCCGGAAAGCACCACCTGGCCCGGATCGTTGTCATTCGCGACCTGGCACACCTGCCCTTCGGCCGCTGCCTCGGCCAGGGCCCGCGCCCTGCCGAGATCGGCGCCCAGCAGCGCGCACATCGCGCCTTCGCCCACCGGCACCGCCGCCTGCATCGCCTGGCCGCGCAGGCGCAGCAGCCGCGCCGCGTCGGCCAGCGCGAAGGCGCCCACCGCACAAAGCGCCGTATATTCGCCGAGCGAATGGCCCGCGACGCAATCGCCCTTGTCGGCGATCGACACGCCGCATTCCTTCTCCAGCACCCGCAGCGTGGCGATGGCGTTGGCCATGATCGCCGGCTGGGCGTTCTCCGTGAGCGTCAGGGTCTCGTCAGGCCCTTCCCGCATGATCCGCGAAAGCCGGAACGACAGCGCCTCGTCCACTTCCTCGAACACTTCGCGCGCGGCGGGGCTCGCTTCGGCCAGCTCGGCCCCCATGCCCACCTTCTGGCTGCCCTGCCCGGGGAAAACGAATGCTCGCATGCAACTCTCCTCTCCTCGCGCCGGGCGGTTATTTGCCTCGCGAGCCCTCGGCAAGCCCAAAGGGCACAATCTTGTTGGCAGCATCGTGCCCGATATCCGCCGCGCCGAGGAACGGAATGCCGGACCGGGCGCACCAGTTGCGCGCGATCTCCTCCGGGCTGGCGCCGAAGGGGCGGTCGTTTTCCGGCACGTCGCTCACCCGCCCCAGGCGCAGCCCGGCGATGCCGCGCAACTGCTGCGTCACGTGGAAGAACAGCCGGTCCACCGCGTAGAGATATTCGGACACCTCCTCCACCATCACCACATGGCCGGAAAGCTCGGGCATCAGTTCGGTGCCCATCAGCATGGAGAGCGTCATGAGATTGAAGGCCACGGCAGGCTCGCCACCCAGCGAAGGCTCCAGCCCGCTCCGCCCGTCCGCGAGATAGCGCAGAGTGCGGCGCACCGCTTCCTCCCCGTCAGCACGGCGGATATCCACAGGCATCGGCGCGTGGACCGGCCGTCCGATCCCGGCGCGATACAGCGCGGCGAGGAGGTAGCCTCCGTCCGAATAGCCCAGGAAGGCCTTGCCCCGCGCCACCGGCCCCATTCCCGCCACTGCTCGCGCCGCGATCCTGTTCGCGCCATAGCCTCCCCGCGCGAACCACACGGCATCGAAAGCGGGATCGTTGGCACATTCGAGCAATGCGTCGAGCCGCAACTCGTCCGGCCCCGCGAAATGCCCTTCGCACACGAAGCATTGCTGGTGAAAATGGAGCTCCAGGCCAGGCAATTCGCCGGCCAGGTCAGCCACACGCGCGGCATCCTCGCGGGAGAAAGGCGTCGAAGGCGCGCAAATTGCTATCCGGACCGGCACGCCTCTCTCTAACCCGCTTGTTTTGCACTGCACAACTGCATAGCGTTAGGGGCATGACCTCAGACCCCGCGCGTCTCAGCGCCCACCCGTGGTTCTTTTGCGGCATCGGCGGCTCGGGAATGTTGCCGCTGGCCATGATCCTCCGCCGGAACGGAGCGCAGGTCGCCGGATCGGACCGCAGCCGCGACCAGGGGCGGACGCCCGAGAAATTCGCCTGGCTCGAAAGCCAGGGCATCGAGCTGTTCCCGCAGGACGGCAGCGGCGTGACCTCGCCCGAGCAGGTGCTGGTCGCCTCGGCCGCGGTGGAGGACACGGTGCCGGAAGTGGTCCGCGCGGCGGAGCTGGGCTGCATGCGGATGAGCCGCGCGGAGCTGCTTTCCACCCTGTTCAACCTCGCCCCGGTGGGCATCGCGGTGGGCGGCACCAGCGGCAAGTCCACCGTCACCGGCATGCTCGGCTGGATCATGGCCAGCTGCGGCCGCGACCCCACGATCATGAACGGCGCGGTGATGAAGAACTTCGTCTCGCCCGAAATGCCTTTCGCCAGCGCACGCGTCGGCCGAGGCGACGTGTTCGTTTCCGAAGTGGACGAAAGCGACGGCTCGATCGCGCTCTACAAGCCGGAGGTGGCGGTGCTGCTCAATGTCAGCCTCGACCACAAGAGCATGGAGGAACTGCGGGTGCTGTTCCGCAACTTCCTCGGCGCGGCGCGGCGCGCGGCGATCAATTTCGACGATGTCGAGGCGCGCTTCCTCGCCGCCCATGCCAGGGAAGTGGTGAGCTTCGCGATCGACCATCCCGAGGCGACCATCGGCGTGGAGCCGGGCTGCATCGTGGAAAGCGCCACCCGCATCTCCGCCCTGGTGGTGGATCGCCGCAAGGAGGAGGCCCATCCGCTCAAGCTCGACATGCCCGGGCGGCACAACCTCTCCAACGCGCTGGCCGCGATCGCCGGGGCCTCGGCGGCGGGGGTGGAAGTGCACGATGCGGTGGTGGCGCTCAGCCGCTTCACCGGCCTCGCCCGCCGGTTCGACATCGTCGGCACCTCGCCCGGCGGGATCACGGTGATCGACGATTTCGGCCACAATCCTGAGAAATGCGCCGCCACCCTGCGCACGCTCAAGAGCCAGCCGGGCCGCGTGATCGCCTTCTTCCAGCCGCACGGCTACGGCCCGCTGCGGCAGATGGGCCAGGAACTCGCGCGGGTCTTCGCCCGCTTCCTCGATTCGGAGGACGTCGCGATCCTGTGCGACCCGGTCTATTTCGGCGGCACGGTGGACCGCAGCGAAGGCAGCGAGCGTATCGTGCGGCTGATCGCCGAAGCGGGCGGAAAGGCGGAATACATCCCCGCCCGCGACGATTGCGCCTCCCGGATCGTCGAACTGGCCCGCCCGGGCGACCGCGTGATGGTGATGGGCGCGCGGGACGATACGCTGACGGAATTTGCGAAAGGCCTGCTGGGAAAGCTGGCCTAGGTTTTTCGGGCTTCCCTTTGCCCGCGGTCCCACTCCGATCACCCCAAGAACCCATTTCCGTCACTCCAGCGAAAGCTGGGGTCTCAGGCGGCAGCGCCAAGGCAGGAGATGCCAGCTTTCGCTGGCATGACGAATGCACCCTGATTTTGCCGTTTGGGTTATTTATATTGACAATAAATCTCTTATCTGGCACATATTGAGAAGATCGCTCTCCTGATTCGCCGAAACCCGAACCGAGTCACCGCCCATGGCCCTCTTTCCTTGCATTCCCGCCGAAAACCTGTATGTGCCCCGCTTCCCTGCCTTCGGGCCGGGATCGAAGAAAGCCGGAGGGGCCCCTGCGCGGTGCGGGATCAGCCAGCGATCGGCATGGAATGAAAGGAACGCCCGCATGCCGTTTTACGAGCATGTTTTCTTGGCGCGCCAGGACCTGAGCCAGGCCCAGGTCGACGCGCTGGCGGCGCAAGCCACCGAGATCATCGAGAGCAACAACGGCAAGGTCACCAAGACCGAGACCTGGGGCCTCAAGAACCTCGCCTACAAGATCGACCGCAACCGCAAGGCGCATTTCGTCATGCTCAACATCGAGGCACCGGGTTCGGTGGTCGAGGAGCTGGAGCGCCAGAATCGCATCAACGAGGACATCATCCGCTACCTCACCGTCCGCGTCGAGGAGCTGGAGGAAGGCCCGTCCGCGATGATGCGCAAGAACGAGCGCGAACGCCGCCGCAGCCGTGACCAGCGGGGAGAAGAATAATGGCCCGTCCGTTTTTCCGCCGCCGCAAGAGCTGCCCCTTCTCGGGCAAGAACGCGCCGAAGATCGACTATAAGGACGTGCGCCTGCTGCAGGGCTTCATGTCCGAGCGCGGCAAGATCGTGCCGAGCCGCATCACCGCCGTTTCCGCCAAGAAGCAGCGCGAACTGTCGAAGGCGATCAAGCGCGCCCGCCAGATCGGCCTCTTGCCGTATATCGTGAAGTAAGGAGGGCGGACCGATGCAGATCATCCTGCTCGAACGTATCGAGAAGCTGGGCACGATCGGCGACGTCGTGACCGTCCGTGACGGTTATGCGCGCAACTTCCTGCTCCCCCAGAAGAAGGCGCTGCGCGCCAACGACGCCAATCGCGCGGTGTTCGAAGCCAACCGCGATCGGCTGGAGAAGGAAAACGCCGAGCGCCGCACCGAGGCCGAGAAGGCCGGCAAGGACGTCGACGGTGTCGAGGTGGTGCTGATCCGCGCATCCTCCAACTCGGGCCAGCTCTACGGCTCCGTCAACGTGCGCGACATCGTCGCCGCGCTGGAGGAGAAGGGCCACAGGATCGACAAGCGCCAGGTTATCATGGGCAGCCCGATCAAGACGATCGGCCTGTTCGACGTGACCATCGCCCTGCACCCCGAAGTCCACGTCACGGTGAAGGCGAACGTCGCCCGCTCCGACGACGAGGCCGAGTTGCAGGCCCAGGGCGTGGACGTGATGGCCGCGATGTTCGAGGAAGACCGCGCGGAGAGCGACGGCTTCACCGAAGCGGTCGATCCCAACGCCGAACCCGGCGAAATCCCGGCCGACCTGATGGAAACCCCAGCCGAACCTTCCGAAGAAGGCTGAGCCGGAGCCCAACCGGGCCTGCGATGAAAAGGCCGCGCGGATTGTTCCGCGCGGCCTTTTTCGTTTTCGGTCTCGGATGAGGTTTCAAAGGGTGGTGCGCTGAGGCGGGAGATGCCAGCTTTCGCTGGCATGACGAAGAGGGTACCTTCGCCTTCTTCCTCCCCTCGTCATGCCAGCGAAAGCTGGCATCTCGGGCATTGCGCACACCGCCCCAATCGTCATTGCGAGGAGGCGGAGCCGACGAAGCAATCCAGGGCCGTTGCGTGGGACCCTGGATTGCCGCGGGACCTCTTCGGCCCCTCACAATGACGAAGAAGGCAGTGCACAGCCGCTGGAGACCCCAGCTTTCGCTGGGGTGACCTACCTTCCGCCCGCCGTCAGCACTTCGGCCACCTTGCTTCCGATCTGCTGGACGGAGAAGGGCTTCGGGATGAAGTGCATGTTCTCGATGTCGATTTCGTTGCGCAGCTGCTCTTCGGCATAGCCGGACATGAACAGCACCGGGAGGCTGGGTGCGATGCGGCGCAGTTCGCGGGCCATGGCGGGGCCGTCCATTCCCGGCATCACCACGTCGCTCACCACCAGGTCGAAGGAGCCGCCTTCGCGCACGCGCGCGAGGCCTTCCTCTCCGTCGCGCGCAGTGGTGACGACATAGCCTTGCCGGGTCAGCGCCCGTTCGGCCACGGCACGCACCATGTCCTCATCCTCCACCAGCAGGATGCGGCCCCCGCCGGACCAGTTGCTGGCGGTTTCCTTCTCCGCCTTCGCCGCGGGCTCCGTGGCATGGTGGACTGGCAGGTAGATGGTGAAGCGCGCACCACGCACCATGCCGTTCTCGCCCGCCACATTGTCCACGAAGATGAAGCCGCCCGACTGCTTGACGATGCCGTAGACCGTGGAGAGGCCCAGCCCCGTGCCCTTCCCCATCTCCTTGGTGGTGAAGAAGGGCTCGAAGATCTTGCTCATGTGTTCGGGCGGGATGCCGCCGCCGGTGTCCTCCACGATCAGCACGGTGTAATCGCCTACCGGGAGGATTTCGCTGCCCATGCGGCGGATGTCGGTGGATTTCACCCGGCGGGTCGCCATGGTCAGCCGGCCCGTCCGATCGCCGCCGCTGCGGCGCATGTTGGCGTGAATCGCATCGCGCGCATTGACGGCCAGGTTCACGATCACCTGTTCGAGTTGCTGCGGATCGGCGCGCACCGGGCCGAGATCGCGATCGTGATGGACGCGGAACTCGATCTTCTCGCCCATCAGCCGCTTGAGCAGCTGGCTGACCTCCGCCACCACGTCAGGCAGCTGCAGCACCTGGGGGCGCAGGGTCTGCCGGCGCGAAAAGGCCAGCAATTGCCGGGTCAGCGAAGCCGCGCGGTTCGAATTGGCCTTGATCTGCTGGATATCGTCATAATCGCTGTCGCCCGGCGTGTGGCGCAGCAGCATGAGATCGCAATAGCCGATGATCGCGGTGAGCACATTGTTGAAATCATGTGCCACGCCGCCCGCAAGCTGGCCGACCGCCTGCATCTTGGTCGCCTGGGCGACCTGCCGCTTGAGCCGGGTCTCCTCCGTGGTGTCGGCAAGGCTGAGCAGCACTGCCGGCTCGCCCAGGCCGCGAACCCCGGCGATGCCCAGCGAGACGGGCTCTTCCGGATTGGCCTTGAGCCGCACGGCCATATCGCCCGCGCTCGCCGCCCCCTGACCGAAACGGCGCACCGCGTCGGACAAGGCGCTCTTGTCCTCCTTCACCACCAGGTCCGGCGGATAGGGAGGCAACGGCTGGCCTTCCAATCCCGCCGCCCGATGGAAGGCGGGATTGGCGAACAGGAAATGCCCGTCCCGATCCGTCATGGCGAGGCCCAGCGGCAGCTGCTCCAGCAGCGCCTGGACATGGGACGTGCCCGCTTGTGCATCGCCCCCCCAGCCCCCGATGCCTACCCCGGCATCGAGCAGCAGCATCAGCGTGGGCGCCTTGTCGGGTGCGATCGTATCGTCGCCCGGCACGAACAGCGGCACCTGCACCAGCGTCTGCGGGCTGCCCTTGCGCCCTTCGCGGGCGAAATAGATCCGGTCGCGCTCATCCGAGACCAGCAGGCCGGCGAAATCCCGGCCCACCAGCGTCGCCCCCTCGTCTCCCGCGGCACGCAAGGCAAAGCCGGAGCCGACGGACGCAACGGTGCCGTCGGGCCGGACCAACGCCGCTTCGATCCCGGCATTGGACAAGACCCGGCCGAGCGGTCCGGACACTTTCGCCCCCAGCTCGGCCACCGGATCGACCTGCTCATCCGGCACGAAGCGCCAGACCAGGTAATCCTCCCCGCGTCCGGCCCGGGCCACGGTGACCGACCAGCGGACATCCCCGCCTTCGAGCAGCTCCGCCTCCGCCATGCCATCGCGCCAGGCGGAACGCGCAGCTTGGTTCAGCGTTTCGACCGATTCCGCGCCCAGCGCCAGGCCCGGCGGAGCATTGGCGATGCCGAAGGCGGAGGCGAAGTCGGAATTGGCGCAGCACAGGCGATTGGCCCGGTCGGTGATGGCAACCGCAACGTCCGGCTGCTCGATCGCCGCGACGGTGACCGACCAGTCGGGAACGGCCATGCCCTGTGCGTCCGCCCCATTCCGCCCGCGCGCGAGCACGAAAGCGAGGCCGCCGAGCACGGCGAGCCCGCCCGCATAGGTCAGCGCGAGCAGGAAGCTGCCGGAAACGAGCCAGATCAGCGCGATGCTGGCGGCCAGTGCCCCGCCCACCAGTGTGGTGTCGCCTATCGAGCGCGGTATCCCCCGATCGGCCACGGAACTCATTGCCCGATGCTCATTCCGCGGGGCTGAGCCTGGCGCTGTCGGCAAGCCGCTGTCGGCGCTTGCGGGCCACCATATTGCGCCAGATGAACGCGCTGGCGACGTAGCCGAGCGCGGCCGAGACGGCGGAGATCACGAACAGGCCGAGCACCAGCGCGGGCGCCGCGTCGGACAGCAACCATCTGGTCCACTCGTCGATCCCCGCTCCGCGATGATACAGCGCGTTGAAGGTGGCCATGTCGGCATGGAAGCCCAGGCTGGACCCGACATAGAGCGAGGCCGCCAGGATGAAGGGAGTCGTCGCCGGGTTGGAGAGGAAGGTCGCCCCGGCCGCGATCGGGATATTGCCCCGGAAAGGCACGCACATCAGCGCCGATCCCACGATCTGGACGCCGGGAATCAGCGCGAACAGGCCCACGAACAGGCCAATCGCCACTCCGCGCGGAACCGAGCGGCGGGTGAGGCGGAACAGCTCGGCGCGGCGGGCGAAGGGCCGGATCCAGCGGCTCCGCTCGAGCTGCTCGCGCGTCGGCACCTGGCTGCGCAGCCAGCTCGAAAGGCGTGTCTTGGCGGTGTTCCCGTTCATGTGCCCCGGTATATTGGTGCTGCCGCGCTGCGCGGCAATGCGGTGGATACACCCGAAAGCACGAACAGCAGGTGAATGGCCCTTCGCCCGCGGGCGGGGCGAGAGCAAGAGAAAATCGCCGGAGCGAATCCCGCGAGCGGCAGGTGCTGCAATTAAGCCTCAGCCGCGCTCGCGCATGATCCGCGCCTTGTCTCGCTTCCAGTCGCGATCCTTGATCGAGGCGCGCTTGTCATGCGCCTGCTTGCCTTTGGCGAGGGCCAGCTCCACCTTCGCCCGGCCGCGCGAGTTGAAATAGACCGAAAGCGGCACCAGCGTCATGCCCTTGCGCTCCACGGCGCCGAACAGCTTGTTGATCTCGCGCTCGTGCAGCAGCAGCTTGCGCGGGCGCTTGGGTTCGTGGTTGAAGCGGTTGCCATGGCTGAATTCCGGGATGTTGGCGTTGACCAGCCACACTTCCCCATCGCGGATCTCGGCATAGCTTTCCGCGATCGAACCTTCACCGAAGCGCAGGCTCTTCACCTCCGTCCCGCTGAGTGCGATCCCGGCTTCGAACACTTCCTCCACATGATAGTCGAACCGCACGCGGCGATTTTCCGCGACGGTCTTCGTCTTGTCGAATGTGGCGGGTTTGGGACGTGCCATGACAGGGGCCCCATGTAGGGGCAAGCCGACAAAAGGAAAGGCGATTGTTCGCTTTCCCGGATGGCCCGCGCGCCGCGGATGCAGGCCGTCTTCAGGCGAGCCCGGCATGCTCCAGCGCCGCGTCCACCGCCTTGCGTGCGCCTTCGTTGCAGGGAACCAGCGGCAGCCGCACGCTGTCGTTCACCCAGCCATGCACCCGGCTGAGCGCGTATTTCACCGGCCCCGGAGAGGCATCCTCGAACATCGCGTAATGCAGCGGGTAGAGCAGGTCGTTCAGCTCGCGCGCGCGGGCAAGGTCGTTCTCGGCGCAGGCCTGCTGGAAATCGGCGCACAGGCGCGGGGCAACGTTGGCCGTCACCGAAATGCAGCCGGCCCCGCCCGCCGCGCTGAAGGCGAGCCACAATTCGTCATCCCCGCAAAGCTGGCAGAAATCCTGCTCGATCCCCATGCGGTGGTCGGTCACTCGCGAAAGGTCTCCGCTCGCGTCCTTGATGCCGAGTATCCTGCCGGGAAAGCGGTTGGCCAGTTCGCACACCGTTTCCGGCTTGAGGTCGGTCACCGTGCGGCCCGGCACGTTGTAGAGGATGATCGGCAGATCGCAATGCTCGACCAGATAGCTGAAATGCGCGATCAGCCCCTCCTGGCTCGGCCGGTTGTAATAAGGCGCGACGCACAGGGCGGCCGAGGCGCCGCACTTCCTGGAGAAATTCATGTGCAGCAGCGCGTTCATCGTGTCGTTGCTGCCGCAGCCGGCGATCACGGGCACCCTGCCCGCCGCCTGCTCCACGCAGACCTCGATCACCCGATGATGCTCGGCATTGGAGAGGGTCGAGGATTCGCCCGTGGTGCCGCAGGGCACGAGAGCGGAGGAACCGTTCTCGATCTGCCAGTCGACCAGGCGGCGAAAAGCCTCCTCGTCGAACGCCCCGTCGCGAAAAGGAGTCACCAGAGCCGGAATTGAGCCGGAAAACATCGACTTCGCCTCATATCTTGTCCAATGCCCGCTTTCGGGTAGGGTCCGTTCGCAATGCTTGGATATTCACGTTCAGCGCCTGATAAGGAGCCTGTGGGCAATCTGTCCAGCATGCTTCGTATCTCCGCCGCTTCTCTTTTCGCCGTCGGCGCCTTCGCTGCCGCTTCTCCCGCCATCGCCCAGGACGCGGCCCAGTGGGACCGCGCCCGCCAAGCGCTGGTCGCCACCCAGTCCGGGCCCATGGCCCAGGCGATCGATCGCTGGCGGCAGCTCACCGCTTCCTCGAACTTCGGCTTCGACGATTACGCCAGCTTCGTACTCACCTATCCGGGCTTCCCGGATGAGGCGAAGCTGCGCACCTATGCCGAAGGCAAGCTTGTGAACACGATGGTGGACGGAGACCGGCTGATCGCCTTCTTCGACCGCTACCCCCCGCTGACCAACCCCGCCCGCGCGCAATATGCGATCGCCCTTTCGGCGCGGAACCGCCCTGAAGCGGCGCAGGTCGCGCGCGAAGCCTGGCGTGGAGGATCGATGAGCGCGACGGCGGAAGCCACCCTGCTCTCGCTTTACGGTTATTCCTTCACGGCGGATGACGAGGATGCGCGGATGGACGCGCTGCTGTGGGACCGCGACACCGCCGCCGCTTCCCGCCAGCTCGCCCGCACTTCGGCCGAGAAGCGCATGGTGTTCGTCGCCCGGCTGACGGCGGCGCAAGGCAGCGATCCTTCGACCACGGGCGTCTCCCTCGCCGCGCAGCAGGCGCTGCGCGATCCGGGCTATGTGTTCAACACGGTGCGCCAGCTCCGCAGGGGCGGCCGGGTGCGGGATGCGGTGAACCTGCTGGCCACGCGGCCCACGCTGGCTTCGCTGCCCCACGACCAGACCGCCTGGATCGACGAGTTGCTCGCCGTCGCGCGCCTGGGCGATTCGCGCGCGGCGCAGCGCATCGCCGCCTCGGCGGACGACGCCTTTGCCCCGGGCACGGATATCAGCCTGCTCGGCTATTCCCTGCGTGACGACTACACCTCGCTGATGTGGCTGGGGGGGACGAGCGCGCTTTGGAACCTCGGCGACGCCGCCAGCGCCGCGCCGCTGTTCTATCGCTACGGCGCGGCCGCGCGCACCACTCCGACCCGGGCGAAGGGCTTCTACTGGGCCGGGCTCGCCGCGCAAAAGGCAGGCGATGCGGCCGGGGCGCAGACCTATTTCGAGATGGCGGCCGCCTATCCCGACCGGTTCTATGGCATGCTCGCGCTCGAACGGCTGGGCAGGCCGATCCCGACTTTCGACGGCGAGCCGGAGACGGTGTCCGACAGCCGGCTGCGCGATGCGTTCTACGCCAGGCCTCTGACCCAGGCGGTGCGCGAAGTGGCGCGCGACGCGCCCTGGAGCGTCGGCATCCGCTTCTATCGCGAGATTTCGAGCCAGGCGCAGAGCGAATCGGACTTCCTGCTGGTGGCCGAGCTTGCCCGCGACATCGGCCGGCGCGACCTGGCGGTGATCCTGGGCGAAGAGGCTTCGTCCCGGGGCTATGTCAATTTCCAGAAGATCGCCTTCCCCACCATGCCCACGCCGCCCAGCGCGAACTGGACGATGGTGCATGCGATCACCCGGCAGGAAAGCCAGTTCGCGCAGAACGCGATCAGCCATGCCGGCGCCAGCGGCCTGATGCAGCTCATGCCCGGCACCGCGCGCGAGCAGGCCGGCAAGCTGGGCATCACCTATCTCAGCGCTTCGGTGATCAACGACGCGGAATACAATATCCGGCTGGGCGACGGCTATTTCGCCCGGATGATGGATTATTACGGCGGCAGCTATCCGCTGGCGGTGGCGGCCTACAATGCCGGGCCCGGAAATGTGAACAAATGGCTGCGCGCCAATGGCGATCCGCGCCAGGGCGGGGTCGACTGGATCGAATGGATCGAACGCATCCCGATCTACGAAACCAAGAACTACGTCCAGCGCGTGCTGGAGAACGCGGCGGTCTATGAGGCGATGCATCCCGAGAAGGCCGGCTATGGCGGCCCGAAGACCGTCAGCCGCTTCCTGGGCATGAACCCGCCGCGCTGATCCGCCATGAAACCGGAAGGCAATCCGATCACCCCGGCGGGGCTGGCAGCGCTCAAGGCGCGCTATGATCACCTGCTGGGCACCGAACGGCCGCAGATCGTGGAGATCGTGAGCTGGGCGGCCGGCAATGGCGACCGCAGCGAGAACGGCGATTACCTCTACGGCCGCAAGCGCATGCGCGAAATCGACCGGGAACTGGCCCATCTCGCCCGGCGGATGAAGAAGGCCCGGGTGATCGACCCTGCCCGGCAACCCGACCGGGAGCGCGCCTGGTTCGGCGCCACCGTTACCATCGCGGACGAGGACGACAGCCAGCGCACCCTTACCCTGGTCGGGGATGACGAGCAGGATGCCGGTGCCGGCAAGGTGGGCTGGAGCGCCCCCATTGCCCGCGCCCTGCGCGGCGCCGCGATCGGCGACCTGCGGCGCGTGCGCCTGCCGGGCGGCGAGAAGGAATGGGAAGTGATCGCGATTCGCTACCCCACGCCTGCCGACGCGGAAACAGCGTAACAGGGCGGAAATGGTGAATCTCAGCCTTGTCCAGAAGGCGAAGCGGAAAGCTGTGTGCGTCATTTGACAGCTTAAACCCGATTCGAGGTGCTGTAGGAAAGTGTTTTCTTCGCGAGTGGGCTCCTTCCCCCGTCACGCGCCGTAACCGCCGGATTTGAAAAGATTCCTGTTATTATCGTCACCCCAGCTTCGTCATTGCGAGGAGGCGAAGCCCCCTCGCAATGACGAGGGAGTGCATGTCTCTCCAGCCCCCCGAAACCTCCCGCCTTTTCGCGTGTTGTGACTCCCGAAGGGAGCACATCATGGCAGCACGCGCCTATTGGCAAGGGCAGATCCGGCTGGCCCTCGTCTCGATTCCGGTCGAAATCTACGCGGCGACGAAATCGGGGGCGAAGATATCCTTCCGCCAGATCCACGAGCCGAGCGGCAAGCCCGTATCCTACGAGAAGGTCGTGCAGGGCATCGGGCCCGTGGATCGCGACGAGATCCTCAAGGGCTATGAGGTTTCCAAGGGAAACTATGTCCTCCTGGAGGACCAGGAGATCGAGCATGTGAAGATCGAGAGCCGCAAGACACTGGACCTGGTCCAGTTCGTCGACGCGCAGGAGATCGACCCGCTCTATTACGACAAGCCCTATTACGTGGTCCCGGCGGACGAGCTGGCGGAGGAAGCCTATGTCGTGCTGCGCGAGGCGCTGCGGCAGGCGAAGAAGGTCGCGCTCGGCCAGCTTTCGATGCGCGGGGTGGAGAAGCTGGTCGCGATCAAGCCCTGCGGCAAGGGGCTGCTGCTGGAGATGCTGCGCTATGCAGACGAGGTGCGGACCGGCCAGTCCTTCTTCCGCGGCATCGGCGATGCCAAGCCCGATCCGGAGCTGCTCGACCTTGCGACCACGCTGATCGACAGGAAGACCGCGCCGTTCGACGCCGGCGAGTTCCACGATCGCTATGCCGATGCGCTGAAGAAGCTGGTGGAGAAGAAGGCCCGCGCGAGAGGCAGGAAAGTGATCGAGGATGTGGAGGAACCGGCCGCCGGGCGCGGTTCCAACGTGATCGACCTGATGGCCGCGCTCAAGAACTCGGTGAAGGGGGAGAAGCCCGCGAAGAAACCCGCCTCCACCGGCACCGCCCGGCCCAGCCGCACGCGCAAGCGGGCCTGATCCGATGGCGCGCGCCGATCCCCTCGCCGAATACAACCGCAAGCGGGATTTCCGGAAGACCGCTGAACCGGCCGGCAAGCGCGCCCGCAGCGAGAGCGGCCACCTGTTCATCGTCCAGAAGCACGCCGCGACCCGCCTGCATTGGGATTTCCGCCTGGAGGTGGACGGGGTGCTGAAGAGCTGGGCGGTGACCAAGGGGCCCTCGCCCGATCCGGACGTCAAGCGCCTCGCCGTACGGACCGAGGATCACCCGATGGCCTATGCCGAATTCGAAGGGACGATCCCCAAGGGCGAATATGGCGGCGGCTCGGTGATGCTGTGGGACAAGGGCAGCTGGGCCCCGGTGCCGGGCAAGAGCGCGAAGGATATCGATCAGGGCCATCTCCATTTCGTGCTGCATGGCGAACGGATGAAGGGCGAATGGCTGCTTGTCCGCATGAAGCCGCGCCCGGGGGAGAAGCGTGAGAACTGGCTGCTGCGCAAGGTGGCGGACCAATATGCCGAAAGCGGCGACCCGCTGGTGGAGCGCGGCCTCACCAGCGTGCTCACCGGCCGCTCGATGGCCGAGATCGCGGCGGATGCGAAAGGCGAACATTCGCTCGCCGGCAAGAAGGGCAAGGCTTTCGCGCAGGAGATGGCGAAGGCGGCGGAGCATAACCGCGTCAAGGCGAAGGGCGCACGCCGGCCGGGGGCGAGCGGTGACAAGCCGCCGAAGTTCCGCACGCCGCAGCTTGCCACGCTGGTCGATGCCGTGCCGGCCGGGAACGGCTGGATGCACGAGATCAAGTTCGACGGCTATCGCGCCCTGATCGCCGCTGCGGGGAACAAGGTGATCGTCTATACCCGCTCCGGCAAGGACTGGAGTGACAAATTCGCCCCGCTCGTCCGCCGGATCGCCGCGCTGGACCTGCCGCCCTGCCTGATCGACGGTGAGATCGTGGCCTATGACAAGGACGGCAATCCCGATTTCTCCGCCTTGCAGCAGGTGCTGAAGCGGGGCCATGGATCGCAGGAGGAAGGCGATGCGCTGGCCTTCCATGCCTTCGACCTGCTCGAGCTGGAAGGCAAGGACCTCGCCTCCCTCCCCAATGTCGAGCGCAAGGAACGGCTGGAGGCGTTGCTGCGCGACGCCCAGCCGCCGGTCCATGTGGCGGACCACGTGATCGGCGCGGGCGAAAGGCTGCTGCGCGAGATGTGCGGCGCGGGGCAGGAAGGGATCATCTCCAAGCGGATCGACGCCCCCTACCGCTCGGAGCGCGGCAAGGCCTGGGTGAAGGTGAAATGCACCAACCGCCAGGAATTCGCGATCGTCGGCTGGACCAAGAGCTCGGCGCGCAACCGGCCCTTCTCCTCGATCCTGCTGGCGCAGAACGAAGGCGGCAGGCTGGTGTACAAGGGCAAGGTCGGCACCGGCTTCGACACCGATGTGCTGGACGATCTCGCCGCCCGCTTCGCCCCGCTCGCCCGCGAAGCCGCGCCAGTGGAAGTGGAACGGGCCGAGGCGCGCGGCGTCACCTGGCTGGAACCGAAGCTGGTGGCGGAGATCGCCTTTGCCGAATTCACTGCCGACGGCCGGGTGCGCCATGGTAGCTTCATCGGGCTGCGTGCCGACAAACAGGCCGCCGAAGTGTCGCCCGAACAGCCGGAGGAGGCGCCCGTGGAACAGGAGCTGGTGGAGATCACCCATCGCAGCCGGGTGATCTTTCCCGAAAGCGGCCAGACCAAGGGCGACCTTGCGGACTATTACGCCGCCGCCGCGCCGCTGATGCTGCCCTTCATCGCCAGGCGCCCGGTCAGCCTGGTCCGCTGCCCGCAAGGCCGGGCGAAGAAATGCTTCTTCCAGAAGCACGATAGCGGCTCGTTCGGCCCGCATGTCCATCATGTGCCGATCCGGGAGAAGGACGGCGGAACTGAGGATTATCTGTATGTGGAGGATGCCGCGGGCATCCTCGCCTGCGTGCAGATGGGCACGATCGAGTTCCATGGCTGGGGCAGCCGAAGCGAGGACGTCGAGGCTCCCGACCGGATGATCTTCGACCTCGATCCGGACGTGGGCCTCGATTTCGGCGATGTGAAGCAGGCGGCGAAGGATATTCGCGATCGCCTGTCCGAACTCGGCCTCACCAGCTTTGCGCTGCTGTCCGGCGGCAAGGGCGTGCATGTGATCGTGCCGCTGACCCCCGGCCATTCGTGGGATGCGCACAAGGATTTCGCCAAGCGCTTCGCCGAAGCGCTCGCCCTGGCCGAACCCGAACGCTTCACCGCCACGATGAGCAAGGAGAAGCGCAAGGGGAAGATCTTCATCGACTGGCTGCGCAACCAGCGCGGATCGACCGCCGTCGTCCCCTATTCCGCCCGCGCCCGCACCGGCGCGCCGGTGGCCGTGCCGATTGCCTGGAACGAGCTGGACAAGATGAAGGACGCCCACCCCTTCTCGATCGCCGACGCGAAAAAGCTCCTCACCCGCGCCGGCAGCAAGCCCCTCGCCGGCTGGGGCTTCGCCGAGCAGGGCCTGCCGGACCTGTAGGCTCCCAATCCTCCCCCTTGGGGGAGGGGGGCCGTCCGCAGGACGGTGGAGGGGGCTCACCGGATCGCGCCGCGCCTGGGGAAAGCCCCCTCCGTCAGCCGCTGCGCGGCTGCCACCTTCCCCGGAGAGGGAGGATCAGAGGAATCCCTCAGAAATCGAATTGCGCCCTCATGCCGAAGGCATCGGCGCCGTAGCTGCGGCTTCCGTCGGCCGCGATCGCCGCGCCGTCGAATTGCAGCCGCGCATAATTGGCGATGAAGCGCGTATGCGCGGTCGGCGTCCAGGCCAGCGACACGCCGTAGCTGTCCTGCCTCCCGCCCGCGATCCCGGCATCGTCGAGATCGAGATAGTCATAGCGCAGGTTGAGCTGGAGCGCGCCGAAGCCGCCCTGGCCCAGCGGGTTTGCCGGCGTGGTCCGCTGGAAGATGCCGCCCTTGTAACCGCGGCTATCCCCTTTAGTGAGGAAATAGCCCAGTTCGGCATAGCCACCGAAGAAGGTCGGCTCGGGCAGCCCGCCCTCACGCCCGACATGCTGCCAGCGCGTCTCCCCGGTTACGTGGAACGGCCCGGTGATATAGGCGAATTCCAGCCCGTAGCCGCGCTCGTTCGCCGCATGGTCGATCTTGCCGGTGTCGACGAATTTGGTGTCGACCGTGTGGAGGAACGGCCTCGTGCCGTATCGCACGCTGGTTCCCCCATCGAGCTCGCGATAATGCGCCGAGGCGCCGAGATGGAGCTGCCCGCCGGCGAGCCGGGGCATGTAGACCGCCCGTGCATCGAAGCTGTGGCCGTTGTCCGTGCCGTCGAAGATACTGTCCAGATCGTCGAGGAAGGCCCCGCCCTGCATCATCACATCCCCCGTTGTGTAGGTCGCGCTCAAGCCCAGGCGGCGCTCATTGCCGAACGCGGTGTGGGCCGCCGCGCGCTCCATGAAGCTGGGGAACAGGTCGCTGGTCAGTTCCTCCAGCCCCCAGAAGGGCTTCTGGTTGCCCAGCGTGAGATTGAGCCGCTTCGAAGGGTCCCAGGTCAGGTAGGTGTCCGTCCAGGTGAAGGTGCCGCCGCTGAAATCGCCCTCGATCCGGAAGCCGAGATCGCCCGGCATCCTGCCGTCCACCCCGAGATAGAGGCGGCGCACTTCCGCATCGAAATCGAGCGCGCCCGGCGCTGCCGCCTCCACCCCGTCGCTCGCTTCGACCACGCCTGCATCGAGCTGGATGCGCCCGCGCGGCTTGAGGCTCCACCCGCCTTCTTCCGCCAGCGCGGGCGCGGCCCAGCCGAGCGAGGCCATCAGGGTCGGGAAGGCGAGATAAAGCGGCGATTTCCGGGAGATAGGAGACACGGAACGGGGCTTCCGATTCTTGTTATGACAATTGGATTGCTCATCTATGCCCCTATTGCGTCACTTAAGTGACAATCCTGTCGCACCCTTGCCGCTACGGCATGGCGGCGAATTGAACGCATGGTTGAAACCCCCTTCCAGCCGTGCCATCCCGGCCTGATCGTGGGAGGAAATATCGGTTTCCTCGCGCCGCGCAAACCTTTGAGGCCATTCTCGGAGAGCCGCCATGTCCATCTCGTTCAAGGATCGCGTTGCCATCGTCACCGGCGCAGGGGGCGGCCTGGGCCGATCCTACGCGCTGGAGCTGGCCCGGCGCGGGGCCAAGGTCGTCGTCAACGATCTGGGTGGCGCGCGTGACGGCACGGGCCATTCGGACGCAGCGCTGAAAGTGGTGGAGGAGATCGAGGCGGCCGGCGGGGAGGCCATGTCGAACGGGGCCTCCGTCACCGAATATGAGCAGATGGCCGAAATGGCGGCCAAGGCGAAGGAGAAGTGGGGCGGCGTCCACATCCTGATCAACAATGCCGGGGTGCTGCGCGACAAGAGCTTCGCCAAGATGGAACCCGCCGATTTCGAATTCGTGGTCAAGGTCCACCTGTTCGGCTCCGCCTACGCCACCAAGGCCTGCTGGGAGATCATGCGCGAACAGGCCTATGGCCGCGTCCTGATGACCACCAGTTCCAGCGGCCTGTTCGGCAATTTCGGCCAGGCCAATTACGGCGCGGCGAAGCTCGGCATCGCAGGCCTTGCCAAGACGCTTTATCTCGAAGGCGCGAAATACAACATCCGCGTCAACAGCCTCGCCCCCCTCGCAGCCACCCGCATGACGGAAGACATCATTCCCGAGGCGGCATCCGCCACCTTCGCACCCGAAAACGTGGTGCCGGCCGCGCTGTTCCTGGTCAGCGAGGATGCGCCGAACAACGTGATCGTGGGCGCCGGCGCGGGCGGCTACCACTCCGCCTGGGTGACGATGAACACCCCCGCCATTCTGCCCGAAGGCGAACGCACCGTGGAAGGCTTCGCCGCTCATTGGGACCGGATCTCGCGCCGCGAAGGCGATTTCGTACCCCAATCCGGCATGGAACAGACCCAGCGCGTGCTGGCGGAAATTCAGAAGGCTGCGGCGGGCGGATAGCCCACGTCCTCTCGACCAGCTCGGAAAGTCCGCCGGTTCAATCCCCGACGATCTTCACCAGCCGGCGCTCGATCGGGGCCAGCACTCCGGCCAGCTCGTGGCCGCGCTTGAGCACTTGGCCCTGCTCGCCGAACAGGGTCCACATGCCTTGCCTGTTGCGCAGTTCCGGGCGCTTTTCGATCCGTGTCTGCGGATATTCGGCGGTGCGGCGGAAGGCGGCGAAGACTGCGAAATCGCGTGTGAAATCCATGGCATAGTCGCGCCATTCACCCGCCGCGACCATTCGGCCGTAGAGATCGAGGATACGCTGCAGCTCGCCCCGGGCAAAGCCGACCTGCTGGGAAGGGCGCCCCGGAAAGCCTCCGGGAAAGGGCAGGATAGTCGATCCGGCGGAAGTCGACGCCATCAGCTATCCGTGTTGCCGCGCCCGCGCGCCCGGGCCACCTTCACCGGCGCGGGAGGTTCGGCCAGGGAACGGAGCGCCTCCAGTTCCGCCTTCATCTCGGCGAGCTGGGCTTCCAGCTGCTCGATCCGCTGTAGGCCGCCGCTGGGCTCGCAAGGCTCGTCGCACGGCGTGCCGTAGGGGATGAACTCGCGCAGCCAGGTCTCCGCAGGCAGCAGGGTGGAGCGGGCCTTGAGCCCGATCATCGTCGCGCCTTCGGGCACGTCCTCGGTCACCACCGCATTGGCGCCGACCCGCGCGCGTTCGCCCACCACGATCGGCCCGATGATCTGCGCACCGGAGCCGATGATCACGTTGTCGTGCAGCGTAGGGTGGCGCTTGCCACCCTTGCCATTGGTCGGGTTGGTCCCGCCCAGGGTGACGCATTGGTAGATGGTGACGTTGTCACCGATCTCCGCCGTCTCGCCGATCACGGTGAAGCCGTGGTCGATGAACAGGTTCTTCCCGATCCGCGCACCCGGGTGGATGTCGATCGCGGTGAGGAAGCGCGAGAAATGGTTCACCATCCGCGCCAGGAAATAGAGCCGGCCAGCGAACAGCCAATGGGCCACGCGGTGGAAGCCCAGCGCCCACACGCCCGGATAGAGCAGGATTTCCCAGCGCGAGCGTGGAGCGGGATCGCGCGCACGCACCGAGTCCAGATAATCGACCAGCCTTTGAAACATCGTGCCCCGATTCTTCCCTAAAAACAGGCTCAAAGCAAGCGAGGCTGCTCCGAACCCAAGGTCGCTTCCAGCGCCGCGCGCCAGATCGCCATGGTGGCAGCCTGCTTGCGCTCCAGGCTCAGCCGATCGATTGCCGCCACCAGCTTCTCCAGCCCCGCGAAACTGCGCTCGCAGCGCGGGACAAGATAGGCGGCCGCGCCCTCCCCCAGCACCAGCCCACGCTCCTCGGCCAGTGAAAGGATCAGTTGCGAGGCCATGTCGTCGTCCGGCGCGCCGATTTCAAGATGAAGCGCAGCGCCCAGGCGCGATTTGAGATCGGGCAAGGCGATGTTCCATCCTGCCGCGTTGCTCACCAGCAACAGCGGCGTTCCGCTCTCCTGCGCTCGATTCCAGCGATGGAACAGTTCGGTCTCGTCCAGCGTGTCTGCGCGATCGATCGCCTCGCCCTTACCCTCTCCCGCGAACCAACGGGCGATCAGGGACTTTCCGGAGCGCGGCGGGCCGGTCAGCACCGCCGTGCGGAACGGCCAGCTCTCGGGCGCGGCGAGCGCATCGAAGATCCGGGCATTGGCCGAACCGACGACGATCCGCGATGGGCCGGAGCCCGGCCCCCCGCGCAGTGGCAGGGCAATCTGGCTCATCGCCTATCTCGAGATCGAAAGCGCGCTGCTGCCCTGGGTCACGTTGAAGCCGCGCGCACGCAAGGCGGCCGCGAGAGCGCCCAGATCGCCGGAATAATTCACCCGCATCACTGAAACGCCGCCGATCGCGATGCTGCTGGTCGCCACGCCGCGCACGCCGGGCGTCGCACGGACGGCGGCAAGCACGGCGTCGACCGCCGCGGCATCGGGGGTGGAGAACTGCACGACATGGCTCGAAGCGGCCTGCGCGGTGGGACTGGGCGCGGGCGTGGTCTCGCTCGTCGTGGGCTGGCTGGTTACAGCAGTGGCGACCGCGTCCTCCGAGCTCGCGGCCTGCCGTTCGGCATTGATCAGCGCGGCGATCGCGGGATCGAGCGTCAAGCGGTCGGCCCGCAGAGTGGGATCGGGCCGCAGCAGCCCGGCATTGAGCGCGCGGGTATAGATCTCATCGAAACGGTTGCGCGCCTGCTCCAGCATGGCGGGCAGCGTATCCTCGTTCGGTGCGCGAAGGGTGAAGGTCTCCAGCGCTTCATTGTCCGGCCCGTAGCGCGCGGTGAAGGTGCCCGTTACCGACCCGCCCGGCCATTGCCGCTCCAGGCGAGCGACCGGGATCACCACATCCGCCGCGCCGAAGGCGTCGAGCACGTTGCGCCACCAGCTGCGGCTGCGCCGGCCGATCTGACCGTAATTGAGCAGCAGAGAATCCCCGCCCGCCCCACTCGGCCGGACATAGTCGATCGCACTCCCGCCCGCCTGGTATTCGGCCCAGACGCGCTGCCAGGGATTGCGGGTCTCATAGACCGTGAAGGTGCCCCCGGCATCGAGCACGGGAATCGTGAGCATCGGCGCGGAGCGGACGCGCGGCCCGCCCTCCGCCCCGCCGAGCAGCGCGCCGGCCCGGGCGCGGTCGAACACCACGCCCAGCTTGGCGATGTAACGGCGCGGGCCGATCTGCTCGCTTTCGATCACCACGGCGGACACCATGCCTTCGAGGTCCGAATCGCTGATCTTCGCCCCGCCGAGCTTTTCCCACGCCTTGCGCTGCGCCATCAGCCACCCGTTCTTGCGCGCATCGGCAGGATTGTTGCCGGTGGCGTTCACCTCGATGCCGTTCACGGTGATGTCGCTGCTGCTGGCGACCGGCGCGATTCCGCGGTCTCCCGCGACTTGAGCGATCAGGGCCTGCCCGGCGAGAATGGCCAGCCCGGCAGCCGCGAAGGCGGCGAGCCAGCCCGCCTGCCCCCAGGCGGGGAGGCGCAAAGTCGGGCGAAAGGTGGGGCTTGATGTCGTCATTGGGGGAAACCGCCGGCCTTTTGCCCAAAGGGACATGGAAATCCAAGCGGGAATGCGCCAAAGGCCTTTCGCATGACGTCCAACAACCCGCCTCCCAGTTCCTACACCTACGCACAGGCCGGCGTATCCATCGACGCCGGCAACGCGCTGGTCAAGGCCATCGGCCCACTGGTGAAGGCCACGGCGCGCCCCGGCGCGGATGCCGAACTGGGCGGCTTCGGCGGTTTCTTCGATCCGCGTGCCGCTGGTTACCAGGATCCGCTGCTGGTCGCCGCGAATGACGGTGTCGGCACCAAGGTGAAGCTGGCCATCGGCTATGACCGGCACGACGCGATCGGCGTCGATCTCGTGGCCATGTGTGTGAACGACCTCATCGTCCAGGGGGCGGAGCCGCTTTTCTTCCTCGACTATTTCGCCACCGGCAAGCTGGACAACGGCGTGGCCGAACGCGTGATCGCCGGGATCGCCGAAGGTTGCCGCATCGCCGGCTGTGCCCTGATCGGGGGCGAGACGGCCGAGATGCCGGGCATGTATGGCGACGGGGAATACGACCTCGCCGGTTTCTGTGTGGGCGCAGTCGAGCGTGGCCAGCAGATCACGGGTGAGAAGGTCGCGCCGGGCCACGTCCTGCTGGGCCTCGCCAGCTCCGGCGTCCATTCCAACGGCTATTCGCTGGTCCGCCGCCTGGCGGAAGACCTGGGCTGGCGGATGCGCGAGCCAGCCCCGTTCGACGAGCACCGGCTGCTGATCGATGCGCTGGTCGAACCGACGCGAATCTACGTCCAGAGCCTGCTGCCCTCGATCCGCTCGGGCAAGATCGACGCGCTGGCCCACATCACCGGCGGCGGGCTGCTGGAGAACATCCCGCGTGTGCTGCCCGAAGGGGCGCATGCCGTGGTGGAAGCCGACGCCTGGAAGCAGCCCAAGCTGATGAAGTTCCTGCAGAAGCAGGGCAATATCGAGCCGGGCGAGATGGCCCGCACCTTCAATTGCGGCGTCGGCATGGTCCTGGCGGTCTCGCCGGAGATGGTCAAGGACGTGAAGTCCGAGCTGGAGGAGCGCGGCGAGCTGGTGTTCAGGATCGGCGAAGTCATCGCCGGCCAGCGAGGCTGCACGGTGCGCGGCGCGAAGGGTAGCTGGAGCGCCGGGAAGAAGTGGGAAGCGCGGCACGACGCGTGAGGCATCGCGCGGGACCGCCGGATCGGAGAATCGATGGAAAAGGCCAGGATCGCCGTCCTCATTTCCGGCAGTGGGACGAACATGGCCGCGCTGCTCTATGCCAGCCGCCAGCCGGATGTTCCGTTCGAGATCGTGCTGGTGGCCAGCAACGATCCGCAAGCCGCGGGGCTCAGGCTGGCCGAAGCCGAAGGTGTCCCGACATTCTCCCTTTCGCACAAGGGCATGGACCGCGCCGCGCATGATCGCGCGATGGATGATGCGATCCGCCGGAGCGGCGCGGGCTATGTCGCACTGGCGGGTTATATGCGGGTGCTGGGGGAAGAGATGGTCCGGCGCTGGGAAGGCCGGATGCTGAACATCCACCCTGCTCTATTGCCGAAATACAAGGGCCTCGACACCCATGCCCGCACCCTGGAGGCTGGCGACAGCCACGCCGGCGCATCGGTCCACCTCGTCACCGGCGAGCTGGACGGAGGCGAAGTGCTGGGCCAGGTCAAGGTGGCGATCCTGCCGGGCGATACGCCCGAACTGCTCGCCAGGCGGGTGCTGATCGCAGAACACCAGCTCTATCCGCGGGTGCTCGGAAAATATGTCGGCCGCGCGTTCGATCCCGAATGGATCGTGCGGCAGGTGGGCAGGCTCGCCCTCGCCTTGCCGGAAACCGAAGCCAGGTCTTCGCACGGCAGCCCGGGATGGCGCGTCGGCGGGGAGAAGTCGGGCCGGTTCTTCGCCTATGTCTCGATCCGCCATCACGGGGACGAGGCGATCGCCCTGCTGGTCAAGACCTCGGGGCAGGACGAGATGGCCGCGCTCATCGATGCCGAACCGGAAATCTATTATCGTCCCGCCTATTGGGGCGCCTCGGGCTGGATCGCGATCCGGCTCGACCGCGAAGGGGTCGATTGGGATCACGTTGCGGAATGGCTGCGGCGGAGTTGGCGCTCCACCGCGCCCAAGCGGCTCACGAAGCTGCTGGACGCGGCGGACGAATTCTAGCGCCGGCCTTTAGTGCTTGCCCGGCTGCACTTCGCACGAAAGCTCTTTTTCGCCGGGAAGGGTCAGCAGGGTCTGATCCTCGTAGGTGTAAAGGGTCCCGTCGCCCGTGCCGGCAACAGCCTCGTATTTCTGCCCCAGCACGGCGCTTGACTGGCTGCGTTCGAACACCAGCCCCTTGCCGCCCGAAGTGATATACGCGATCGCGGGGTTGGTGCCCATATAGGTCACGCTGATCTGCCGGCCATCGCCATTGCAAGCGAGCAGGAACGGGCCGGAGGAAAAGCCCCCATCGTCCCTGTGTGCATCATTGGCGTTGGCGCTGCGCAGGGAACGGATATGCTCCGCATAGGCGCTCACCAGGCAATCACGCCGGCTGTCGGCCTTCTCGCATTGGCTTCGTGTCTGCTCCCACCGGCGGCCGGCTTCTGCCGAGCCGGACTTGCTCCGGACCAGCTTGAACAGGCGCGCCGCTTCCTGGTCCAGCGCGACAAGCCCGGGATCGGAACAGATGAGCGCAGCGGTCGCGTCGCCTTCCGGGGGAGTGGAGCAATCCACTGCCTGCGTCGCCACACCAGCCTTGGCCGCGGTCTCGCCGGCCTTGGCCGACTGGTCGTCGCTGCAACCTGCCGCGAGCCCGGCCATGATCGTCGTAAGGGCCGCGATGGCAAACGCCGAGCGAACCTTCATCTACAAATCCCTTTCTCGGGCGGAAAAGCTCTCCCAGAAGCGGGAGTCACGCCACAACGTGGCTGCGGCTGTCTTGGTTCCCACGCAGTTACTTTTTTTGAGATAAACAGAGTTTCCGTGCGTGGTTAAGCGGCTTCAGGCTTAAGCTTGGAGACGGAAAAAGGGCCGCCGGATTTCCCCGGCGGCCCTTTCCGACCTCGTCTATTCGATGGAGAGATCAGCCGACGATTTCTTTCGGTTCGAAGAAGAAATCGATCTCGATCCGGGCATTCTCGTCGCTGTCGGAACCGTGGACCGAATTGGCCTCGATGCTTTCCGCCAGCGCCTTGCGAATCGTGCCCTCGGCAGCCTCGGCCGGGTTGGTCGCGCCCATGATCTCACGGTTGCGCTTCACCGCGTCCTCGCCTTCCAGGACCTGCACCACCACCGGGCCGCTGATCATGAATTCGACCAGCTCACCGAAGAAGGGGCGTTCCTTGTGGACCGCGTAGAAGCCTTCCGCCTGCTCACGGCTCATCCGGATGCGCTTGGAAGCGACGACGCGCAGGCCGGCCTCCTCCAGCATCTTGGTGACCGCTCCGGTCAGATTGCGGCGCGTGGCGTCGGGCTTGATGATCGAAAAGGTGCGAGTGACCGCCATGATGCTTCCTCACGAAATTCGGGGTGAATGGGTGTTCTGTCGGATTTTGCGCGGCGCCCTAGCGCCCCCTGCCCTGCGGGGCAAGGCCGGTCTTCACGGCGGCGCACCGGCAATCGGGCCGCCAGCGAACATCGGAAACCCGATCGGAGATATTTCAACCGAATCTCACGGCCCTTCGCGCCATTTGCCGCCTTCCTGCTTCCAGAACCGCCGCTCGATTCCCTCGCGTTCGCCCAGCATCCGCCAGCAGGCCCTGGCCCCTGGCAATGCGGCTTCGCCGAACAGCAGGAAGGCGCGCTCGAACCCATGCCCTTCCTCGCGCCAGGCACCGTCCGCGAATGCGACATAACGCGCACCGTTTTCCGCTGCGCAGCCCGTGGAGAGCAGCACGGGCTGGCGATCGGCATGCGGTTCCCCCGCCTTGCCATTGGCCAGGAAGGCATCGGGCAGGCGCTCCCACAGGGCCTCCCCGATGCGGGAAAGCTCCGCATCGTCGGCCGAGACGACCAGCAGCCGCTTGCCTTCATTGCGCGTCGCCCGGGCGATCAGCGGGATCACCGCTTCGGCCGGATCCCGGCTGAGCTGGTAGAAATCGACGCGCATCTACACGGTTGCAGCGGGCACCGATCAGCCCTCGAGATTGTCGCGCACGAATCTGTCGAGCAGGCGCACTCCGAAGCCGGTGGCGCCCTTGTCCCAGTTCGTCCCGGGCTTGTCCGCCCATACCATGCCAGCGATGTCGAGATGGGCCCAGGGCGTGCCGTTCTCGATGAAGCGCTGGAGGAACTGCGCCGCGGTGATCGCGCCGCCCCAACGCGGGCCGACATTCTTCATGTCCGCGATCGGGCTGTCGATCAGCTTGTCGTAGGCCGGGCCCAGCGGCATCCGCCACAGCCGATCGCCGCTGGCCTTGCCCGCCGCGTCGAGCTTCGCGGCCAACGCATCGTCGTTCGAGAACATTCCCGCCTGCTCCTGGCCGAGCGAGATCATCATCGCGCCGGTAAGGGTGGCGAGGTCCACCACGGTGGCCGGCGCATATTCGCGCTGCACCCAGGTGAGCGCGTCGCACAGAACGAGGCGGCCTTCCGCATCGGTATTGATGACCTCGATCGTCTGGCCCGACATGGACGTGACCACGTCGCCAGGGCGCTGCGCATTCCCGTCGGGCATGTTCTCCACCAGGCCGCACACGCCCACGACATTGGCCTTCGCCTTGCGCCCGGCGAGCGCCAGCATCGCACCCGCCACCGCGCCGGCGCCGCCCATGTCCCACTTCATGTCTTCCATGCCCGCGGCGGGCTTGATCGAGATGCCACCGGTATCGAAGGTCACCCCCTTACCGACGAAGGCCGTCGGCTTCTCCCCCGCCTTGCCGCCATTCCACACCATCGCCAGCAGGCGCGGCTTGCGCGCCGAACCCTGCGCGACGCCGAGGAGCGCGCCCATGCCGAGCCGGGCCATCGCCGCCTCGTCCAGCACCACCACTTCCACCCCGGTGCCGTCAAGACGCGCCCGACAGCGGGCGACGAAGCTTTCGGGAAAGATCACATTGGCCGGCTCGGCCACCAACTCGCGTGTGAATTCCACGCCTTCGGCAACCGCCTGCTCGACGTCCCAGGCTGCCTGCGTTCCGGCAGGCGCGCCGATCACGACCGCCTCGATCAGGCTGCGCTTCTGATCGTCCTTCAGCCGGGTGCGATAGACATCGTGCCGCCAGCCCCGCAGGCGTAGGCCCAGAAGCAGCGCGGCCGCCTGCTCCGCCGTCAGCCTCGCATGCGAGAGATCGAGCGCCATCGACTGCTCCCCGGACGTCAGGAAGCGAGCGGCAAGCGCCCCGCCCGCCCGTTCGAGTGCGGCGGTGCGATCGGCCGCGGTGGGCCTGCCCGCTCCGGCCAGCGCAAGGCGGACGAGCGCCCCGTTCCGCTGGACGAAGCCTTCGAACACCTGCCCGGCCTTTCCGGAAAAACGGGCCACCGCGGCACCTTCCCGCAGCGGCGCCTCCAGATCGGCAGGGAGATCGTCTTCATTGACGACAAGGACGAGGAGGCGCGGAAGCGATCCGTCTGCGGCGTCGCGGAAAGTGAACTTCATGGAAACTCCGGTCGTGCTTATGTGCGGCGGATGGAATTGCAGGCAAGCCGCAAGTGATACGTGGCGTTGCAGTTAAGACCGGCCGGTGCGATAGGCAAGCCATGCTCCCGACCCCGCAGCATGTTGTGAAAGCCTTTCTCGCGCGCGTGCCCTCCCCGCTTTCGGGGGCTGGGTACCCGTCCGTCCGCCGTGCGACGCTTCGTTCCACCAGCGCCGCGATCGCCGCACTGGCGCTGGGCTGGGCGCTTCCCGGCTTTGCGCAGGACGATGGCGGGCCCGAGATCGCGGGCGACCAGACGAAGGAGCAGCGGGAGATCGCCTTCGAGGCGAACGAACTGCAATATGATTCCGACAACGACGTTGTCACCGCCGGCGGCAACGTCGTGATGCGCAGCGGCGGGGAATCGGTCCGCGCTGACAAGGTGAGCTGGGACCGGAAGTCGAACGTCATCACCGCCTTCGGCAATATCCGCTTCGTCGATAAGGATGGCAACGTCCTCTACACCGACACGCTGACCTTGACCGACGATCTCAAGCTCGGCGCAATGACGAACATGCTGCTCGCCCTGCGCGAAGGGGGCCGCCTGGCGGCCGCCCAGGGCCAGCGCGGGGAGGATGGCAACATCGTCCTCGACCATGCATCCTACTCCGCCTGCAGCGTGGAGGACGAACACGGCTGCCCCCGCACGCCGAGCTGGCGGATCCTGGCGCAGCGCGTGGTCTACGATCCCGACGAGAAGCGCGTGCGCTTCCGGGGGGCGCGGCTGGAGCTGTTCGGCCTGCAGCTCATCCCCCTGCCCGGCCTGGTGGTCACCACCGACGGGCGCGCGATCTCGGGGCTCACGATCCCCAACCTGCGGATATCCCCTTCCAACGGGGTCGAGATCAGCGATGGGTATTACCTCCGGCTGGCCGACAATCAGGACATCAACGTCACCGGCTATGTCTATACCGAAGCACCGCCGATGGTGTCCGCGCAATATCGCGCGCTGACCAGCAACGGCGCATTCCAGATCACCGGCTATGCCACGCGCAGCGCGCGCATTCCGATCGGCCCTTCCTCGGATGCGGAACAGCAACAGCAGGACTGGCGCGGCTATTTCTTCGCCAATGGCAGGTTCCAGCTCTCGCCCGAATGGAGCATCACCGCATCCGCCCGGATGGCGAGCGACCGCACCTTCCTGCGCCGCTACGACATCAGCCGCGACGACCGGCTGCGCTCCACCTTCGACATCGAGCGGATCGACGACAATTCCTACCTCTCGATCGCCGGCTGGGCGACGCAGACCCTGCGGGTCGACGATCCGCAGGGCCAGGTCCCTCTCGCCTTGCCGGTGATCGATTATCGCCGCCGGCTGGGCGATCCGCTGCTCGGCGGCAATGTGGAACTCCAGCTCAACAGCCTGGCCATCACTCGCACCGACGGGCAGGACACGCAGCGCGCCTTCGCCGGGGCGAAATGGGACATGCGCCGCATCACCGCCTGGGGCCAGGAAGTGACGCTGACCGCGCTGGTGCGGGGCGACATCTATCATTCGGACGAGAACGAGCTGACCTCGACCGAACGGTATCGCGGCACCCCCGGCTGGCAGACGCGGGGCGTGGCGATCGGCGCGATCGACGTGAAATGGCCCTTCGTGGGCGAATTTCTCGGCGGGACCCAGGTGATCACCCCGCGTGTGCAGGTGGTGGCGAGCCCTTCGATCAAGAACCTGGACATCCCGAACGAGGATGCGCGCGCGATCGACCTGGAGGACAGCAACCTCTTCGCGCTCAATCGCTTCCCCGGCTACGACCGGATCGAGGACGGGGTGCGCTTCACCTACGGCTTCGACTGGCAATATTCCCGCCCCGGCCTGCGGATAAAGACCACGGTGGGCCAGTCCTACCGCCTCACCACCGATGCCACTCTGCTGCCGGACGGAACCGGGCTGAGCGATCGCGTGTCCGACTTCGTCGGGCGGACCGAGGTGCGCTACCGCGATTTCCTCAAGCTCACTCACCGCTTCCGGCTCGACAAGGATAGCCTGGCGGTGCGCCGCAACGAGTTCGACGCGGCGATCGGAACCAACAAGACCTATCTCGAAGTCGGCTATCTGCGGCTCAACCGCGATATCGCGGAAGACCTGGAAGACTTGCAGGATCGGGAGGAATTGCGCGTCGCCGGGCGAGTGGCCTTCGCGAAATACTGGTCCGTGTTCGGCGCCGCCGTGATCAACCTGACCGATCGGGAAGAGGACCCCACCCTGACTTCCGACGGCTTCGAGCCACTCCGCACCCGCCTGGGTGTCGCTTATTCGGACGACTGCCTGGAACTCGGCGTCACCTGGCGGCGCGACTATGTGGCGAGCGGCGACGCGCAGCTCGGCAACACCTTCCAGATCCATTTCGCGTTGAAGAATCTGGGCTTCTGACCGCCTCGCGGAACGGCCCTCGGCAAGCAAGTTGGCAGCACCGTGCAAAAACGCTATCCGCGCGGATCGCGGCTTTTCGGCGCTCAGCGTTGGTTAAGCCGCTGAAGGCCAACCGGGGCCGATTTTCGGGAGGGCGCACCACGCGCCGCTGACAGGAACTAACGAGTGATCACGACGGTCAAGAAACTGTTGAATCCGGGACGCGGCTTGATAATCGCCGCTCTCCTGACGGGTGCCGCGCTGACCGGTTTCGGCGCGTTGCGCGCGCAAACCGAAACCTCGGAAGCGGACGATCCGTTCAACCTTCCCGAATCGATCACCCTGCTCGGGAAGCAGGACCCCAATATCCGCAAGGCGACGGCGGTGGTGAACGGCTACGTCATCACCGGAACCGATATCGACCAGCGGGTCGCGCTGGTGCTGGATGCGAACAACAGCAAGGTTTCCGACGAGGAACTGCAGCGCCTCCGGCTCCAGGTGCTGCGCAACCTGATCGACGAGACACTGCAGATCCAGGCGGCCAAGGCCCAGGACATCGAGGTCAGCAGGGACGAGATCAACCAGAGCTACGAACGCGTCGCGACCCAGAATTTCGGCGAGAACGTGAAGGGTCTGGATGCTTATCTGGCCAAGATCGGCTCCTCGCCCAATTCGCTCAAGCGCCAGATCGAAGGCGAGCTCGCCTGGCAGCGCCTGCTGGCGCGCAACGTCCAGCCTTTCGTCAACGTTTCGGAAGAGGAGGTCAACGAACTCCTCCAGCGACTCAAGGCCTCGAAGGGCACCGAGGAATATCGGCTGGGCGAAATCTATCTCGCCTCGACGCCGGAGAACGAGCAGGCAGTCTCCGAAAATGCCCGCAAGATCATCCAGCAGCTGCAGCAGGGCGGCAGCTTCGTGGCCTATGCGCGCCAGTTCTCCCAGGCTTCCACCGCGGCCGTGGGCGGCGATCTGGGCTGGATTCGCTTGCCTCAGCTCCCCACCGAACTGGCCAATGTGGCGCGCGAGATGCAGCCTGGCCAGCTTGTCGGCCCGGTGAAGATTTCCGGCGGCTTCTCCATCCTCTACCTGATCGACAAGCGCCAGGTGCTGACCGCCGATCCGCGTGACGCGGTGCTCAGCCTCAAGCAGATCTCGATCACCTTTCCCAAGGGGATCACGGAAGCCGCGGCGAAGAAGCGCCTCGACGAGTTCACCACCGGCGTGCAGCAGATGCGCGGCTGCGGCGATGCAGACCGTGCTGCGAGCGCCCTGGGCGCGGACGTGGTCTCCAACGACCAGATCGCAGCCCGCGCCTTGCCCCAGGCGCTGCAGGACATGCTGCTGCAGCTCTCAATCGGCCAGACCACCCCGCCCTTCGGCTCGCTGGACGAAGGCGTGCGCGTGCTGATGCTGTGCGGGCGCGACGATCCCAAGAGCGATTCCGGCCCGAGCTTCGACCAGCTTATGAACCAGCTCGAGAACGACCGCGTGAACAAGCGCGCACAGCGCTATCTGCGCGACCTGCGCCGCGACGCGATCATCGAGTATAACTAGGCTCGGATGAGCGCGCTCGCGGCTTCGCTCGGCGATCCTGCCGGGATCGGGCCCGAGCTTCTCTGCGAAGCCTGGGTCCGCCGCGCTGAAGCGGGGCTTCCGCCTTTCTTCGCCGTGGGCGGGCGCGGGCTGCTGGAAGCAGCCGCCGCCTTGCGGGGCATCTCGGTGCCCATCGCAGCGATCTCCGACCCGGAGGAGGCCACCGCCGCCTTCCCGGAAGCCTTGCCGGTCTGGGGAGATGAGGATGGCGACTATGCGCCCGGCGCCCCGAATCGCAACGGCGCGACCCTCGCCCTCGCCTCGCTGACTGCCGCGACGGCGCTGGCGGTAGAAGGGCGCGCGGCAGGGCTCGTCACCGGCCCGATCGCCAAGGCCTTGCTTGCGCAAGTGGGCTTCGCTTTTCCCGGCCAGACCGAATTCGTAGCCGATGCCTGTGGGATCGCCGCGGAGGATGCGGTGATGATGCTGGCCGGGCCGCGACTGAAGACCGTGCCGATGACGGTGCATTGCGCTCTGGCCGAGGTTCCGGGCCGGCTCTCCTTTGACCTCATCCGCGCACGCAGCCGCATCGTTGCCGAGGGTATGCGCCGTGATTTCGGGATCGAGCACCCGCGCATCGCCATCGCGGCGCTCAATCCCCATGCCGGCGAAGGGGGCAAATTCGGGGATGAGGAAGCGCGGATCATCGCCCCGGCGATCGAGGCCCTGCGCGCCGCGGGAATCGATGCCACCGGCCCCCATCCGGCGGACGCGCTGTTCGCACCCCATGCACGCGGCGGGTATGACGTCGCCATCTGCATGTATCACGATCAGGCGTTGATCCCGCTCAAGGCGCTGGATTTCGATGCCGGCGTCAATATGACGCTGGGCCTGCCGATCATCCGTACCTCGCCCGATCACGGCACCGCCTTCGCCATCGCAGGGCAGCGCAAGGCCGACCCCGGCGCGACCATCGCCGCGATCCGCATGGCGGGAGAAGCAGCCGCGCGCCGGGCAGCGGCGCGATGACCCTGCCGCCTTTGCGCGAGGTGATCGCCGCGCACGGGCTGAGCGCGTCGAAGTCGCTCGGCCAGAACTTCCTGTTCGACGAGCAATTGCTCGATCGAATCGCGGCGATCCCCGGTGATCTGACAGGGCGGCAGGTGCTGGAAGTGGGCCCGGGCCCCGGCGGGCTGACCCGCGCCCTGCTGCGTGCCGGGGCGAAAGTGACGGCGATCGAGATGGACCGGCGCTGCCTTCCCCCCCTGGCCGAGCTCGCCCAGGCCTTCCCCGGCCGGCTGACGGTGATCGAAGGCGATGCGACGAAGATAGACTCCGCCGCCCTGTTCGAGGGGGCATATGACGTGGTGGCCAACCTGCCCTATAATGTGGGCACTGCCCTCCTCGTCGGGTGGCTCTCGGGCGAAGGCTGGCCGCCGCAATGGCGCTCGCTCACCCTCATGTTCCAGCTCGAAGTGGCGCAGCGGATCGTGGCTCGGCCGGGCAACGGGGACTATGGCAGGCTGGCCGTGCTGGCCCAGTGGCGCAGCAGTGCCAGGTTGGCGATGAAGGTCCATCGCAGCGCTTTCACCCCGCCGCCCAAGGTGATGAGCGCGATCGTCCATCTCGAACCCCGCGCCATGCCCGAAGGCGTTTCCGCGAGGATGCTGGAGCGGGTGACCGAAGCCGCTTTCGGCCAGCGCCGCAAGATGCTGCGCCAGAGCCTCAAGGGATTGCCGGGCGCGGTCGAGGCGCTGGAAAGGATCGGCATCGACCCGCAACGCCGCGCCGAGACCCTGGAGATCGATGATTTCGTCCGCCTGGCGCGCGAGTTGGGGCCATTTTGACTACATCGTCATTGCGAGCGAAGCGAAGCAATCCAGGGCGACACGCGGGGCTCTGGATTGCTTCGCTTCGCTCGCAATGACGATTTGCTCCTCCCAGAAACAAGACACTCCCGTTCGTCTCGAATGGGAAGGTATCTCGTCAGGCGCCCTTCTTCCTGCGCCGCCATGCGTGGAGCAGCGGTTCGGTGTAGCCGCTGGGCTGAGCCGTCCCTTCGAGCACCAGATCACAGGCCGCGCGGAAGGCGAAGCTTGCGTCCCAATTCCCCGCCATCGGCGCATAGGCGGGATCGCCCGAATTCTGGGCGTCCACCCACGCGGCCATACGCTTGAGCGAATCCATCACCTGGTCCCGCGTGCATACGCCGTGCAGCAGCCAGTTCGCCATATGCTGGCTGGAGATGCGCAAGGTGGCCCGATCCTCCATCAGCCCCACATCGTTGATGTCGGGCACCTTGGAGCAGCCGATCCCCTGGTCGATCCAGCGCACGACATAGCCGAGCAGGCCCTGGGCGTTGTTGTCCAGTTCCTCGCGGATTTCCTCCTCGCTCCAATTCGTGCCCGGGGCGAGCGGGATGGAGAGCAGCGCGTCGAGCCCCGGTGCCGGGTCGAGTTCCTTCTGCGCCGCGAACACGTCAAGCCGGTGGTAATGCAACGCGTGGAGCGTGGCTGCGGTGGGTGAAGGCACCCAGGCCGTGTTCGCCCCCGCTTTCAGATGGCCGATCTTCTCCGCCATCATCGCCCCCATCCGGTCAGGCGCAGCCCACATGCCCTTGCCGATCTGCGCCTTGCCCGAAAGCCCGCAGGCCAGCCCGATGGCGACATTGCGCTTCTCATAGGCGTCGAGCCAGGCGGCGCCCTTCATCTCCGCCTTGCGGATCATCGGCCCGGCCTGCATCGAGGTGTGGATTTCGTCCCCCGTGCGGTCGAGGAAGCCGGTGTTGATGAACACGATCCGGTCCTTCACCGCGTGGATGCAGGCGGCCAGATTGGCGCTGGTGCGTCGTTCCTCGTCCATCAGGCCGACCTTGATCGTGTGCCGCGCCAGGCCGAGCAGGTCTTCCACCGCATCGAACAGGTCGTTGGTGAAGGCACATTCCGCCGGCCCGTGCTGCTTGGGCTTCACGATGTAGATGCTGCCCGTGCGGCTGTTGGGCCAACGCGCCTTGCCCGCAACGTCCAGCGCGCCGACTGCGCTGGTGACCGCCGCATCCATGATCCCTTCCGGGATTTCGGAACCGTCGGGCAGCAGGATCGCCGGGTTGGTCATCAGATGGCCGACATTGCGCACGAACAGCAGGCTGCGGCCCTTGAGGCGGAGCTTCTCTCCGCCGTCGCGCTGGACCTCGACATCGTCGGCCAGATGCCGCGTGATCGTCTTCCCACCCTTCTCGAAAGTGTCGGTCAAGTCGCCGCGGATCACGCCCAGCCAGTTGCGATAGGCGGCAAGCTTGTCCTCAGCGTCGACCGCGGCGATGGAATCCTCCAGATCGACGATCGTGGTCAGCGCCGCTTCCAGCCGGATGTCGGCGATATGGGCCTTGTCCGTTTTCCCCACAGGATGGTCGGGATCGAAGACGATCTCGATCATCAGCCCGTTGTTGCGGAACATTCTGCCGCGCGCGGTCTCGCCCACGTCCTGCGTCACGTCGGCCAGCGGGATCACGGGATCGTCACCCTCGATATCGGCCCAGCTTCCCCGGAACAGCGGCAGCGCCTCGTCCAGGAAGCGGCGCCCCGCGGCGATCACCGCCGCGCCCCGCTCGGGATCGTAGCCCGGCCCGCGGGCGGGCGGCGCGTCCAGCGCATCGGTGCCGTAGAGCGCGTCGTAAAGGCTGCCCCAGCGCGCATTGGCGGCGTTGAGCAGGAAACGGGCATTGAGTGCAGGGACGACGAGCTGCGGCCCGGCCATCCGCGCGATCTCGTCATCCACGTTCCGGGTGCCGATAGTGAACGGCTCGGGCTCGGGCACGAGATAGCCGATCTCCTGCAGGAACAGGCGATAGGCGGCCGCGTCCCACGGCTTGCCGCGCCATTCGCGGTGCCAGGCATCGATCCGCGCCTGCAGATCATCCCGAATGGCGAGCAATTCGCGGTTGCGCGGCACGAAGCAGGCGCAGATCGCAGCAAAACCCTGCCAGAACCCATCGGCATCGCGGCCCAGCGGGGCAAGAATCTCCTGCTCCACGAAATCCGCCAGCGCCGCATCCACCTGCAATCCGAACCGTTCAACCCGATCGGCCATATATCCTCGACTCCCGTTGCGGCGCCCGGCCCGTCATCCGCCGATCGCCTTGCCGCGCGAGTTTAGGCAGGCCGGACGGATAGTTCCACCACCCATGCGTGGCGGGGGTTGGAGAGCGTCTCGCGGCGGGCTAGGAATGGCCCTTCATGCAACAGGGCATTTCCGCTGCTGCCTCCAGGCTTGCCGGGGCGATCGATCCCGATGCGATGCTTGCGCATACGGAGCGATGGAGCGCGATCAACAGCGGCACCGGCAACCTGGCCGGCCTCTCCGCCATGGCGGAGGAACTGGCGGACGCCTTCTCCGCCCTGCCGGGGGAAATCTCGTTGGAAGAACCAGCCCCGGTCACCGTGATCGCTCCGGATGGGCGGGAAACAGCGCAGGAGCATGGCCGCCATTTGGTGCTGCGCGTGCGGCCGGATGCGGAGCGGCGCTTCCTGCTCACCGGCCATATGGACACGGTCTATCCCCCTGACCATCCCTTCCAGCAGGTAACGCGGATCGATGCGGACATGCTGAACGGCCCGGGCACGGCCGACATGAAGGGCGGCATCGCCGTGATCCTCGCCGCGCTCCAAGTGTTCGAAGGCACCGGTGCGGCGCAAGGCGTCGGCTACGACGTGATGATCAACTCGGACGAGGAGACGGGATCGCTGTCCTCCGCGCCGCTGATCGCGCGCTTGGCACAAGGCAAACACGCCGCCCTGACCTACGAACCTTCCGCCCTGCCCGACGGCACGCTGGCGCATGCACGGGGCGGCAGCGGGAACTACAGCCTCATCGTCACCGGCCGTTCGGCCCATGCGGGGCGCAACCCGCACGATGGGCGCAACGCGATCGTCGCCGCAGCCGCGCTGGCAATCGCGCTCAAGGGGCTGGAGCACGAAGCGCTCAGCGTGAATCCCGCCAGGATCGAGGGCGGCAGCGCCAACAATGTCGTGCCCGACCATGCGGTGCTGCGCTTCAACATCCGCCCCAAAAACACCGAGGCCGCCCGGGATTTCACCGGCAGTCTCGAACGCCTGATCGCGCGGATCACGGCAGAGCACGAGGTGTCCGTCTCCTGCCATGGGGGCATCAGCCGCCCGCCCAAGCCGGTGGACCCCGCGGCCGCCCGCCTCTTCGGCCTGGTGCAGTCCTGCTGCAAGGAACTGGGCCAGCATTTCGCATGGCGCGACAGTGGCGGAGTATGCGACGGCAATAACATCGCCGCTTGCGGCGTGCCTGTGGTGGACACGATGGGCGTGCGCGGCGGCGCGATCCATTCCCAGGATGAATTCCTGATCGTGCCCTCGCTGGCCGAGCGGGCGGCGCTATCCGCCCTCGTCCTGCACCGGCTTGCCAGTGGAGCTTCGCTGTGACCTTCCGTATCCGCGCCGCAAGGGCGGCCGATCTCGAACCGCTTTACCAGATGGCCAAGCTGACCGGCGGGGGCTTCACCAACCTGCCGCCCGACCGCGCCGCGCTCTCCCGCAAGCTCGAACGGGCCGAAGCCGCCTTCACGCGTGAGGAAGGCGCGCTGGAGGACGAGGTGTTCGTGCTGGTGCTGGAGAATGTCGGCACGCGCGAGGTGCGCGGCACCTGCCAGCTCTTCACTCACGTCGGGCAGCTTTGGCCGTTCTATTCCTACCGCCTGACCACGTTGACCCAGCATTCGCAGGAACTGGATCGCACGGTGCGGGCCGAGCTCCTCAGCCTGGTCACCGATCTCGAAGGGTCGAGCGAGGTGGGCGGGCTGTTCCTGCACCCCAACGAGCGCGCGGGCGGGCTCGGCATGCTGCTGGCGCGCAGCCGCTATCTCTTCATCGCCATGCACCGGCCGCGCTTCGCCGACCGCATCCTGGCCGAATTGCGCGGCATCATCGACGAACGCGGCGGCTCTCCCTTCTGGGATGGGGTCGCGGGCCGTTTCTTCGGGATGAGCTTCCAGGAAGCGGATTATTTCAACGCGATCAACGGCAACCAGTTCATCGCCGACCTGATGCCCAAGCACCCAGTCTATATCGCCATGCTGAGCGAGGATGCGCGCAACGCGATCGGCGTGCCTCATCCCGGCGGCCGGGCGGCGATGCGGATGCTCGAGAACGAAGGCTTCCACTATGAAGGCTATGTCGACATCTTCGATGGCGGCCCGACGATGACGGCACGCACCGACAAGGTCGAAACGGTGCAGCGATCGCGGCACGCCACTGTGGTTTCCACCGAGAGCGAGGAAGGCGAGCAGGCGCTGATCGCCACGGGCCACCTCGCCACGTTCCGCTGCTGCTACGGCGCCCGTGCCGAGGTGGAAGGCGGGATAGCGATCGATTCCCGCACGGCGGACATCCTCGACGTGAAACCCGGCGACACGGTGTGGAGCGTCGCGCGATGAGCGGGACATCGGGGCTGGTCGAGATCAATTTCGACGGGATCGTGGGCCCGACGCATAATTATGCGGGGCTGAGCCTCGGCAATCTTGCTGCCACTGCCCATGCGGGGGACATATCCTATCCCCGCGCAGCCGCCCTGCAGGGTATCGGCAAGATGCGCGCCAACATGGCGCTGGGGGTGACACAAGGCTTCTTCGTGCCTCTGCCGCGCCCCAACCAGCGCTTCCTCGACGCGATCGTGGTGGACGAGACCACCGACAGGCGGCTGATCGCCGCGGCTTGGTCCGCTTCCTCGATGTGGACGGCCAATGCCGCCACCGTCTCCCCCGCGCCCGACACGGCGGACGGACGCTGCCATCTCACCGTCGCCAATCTCGTCACCATGGCGCATCGTTTCCAGGAATGGCAGGACACGACGCGCCAACTCCACACCGCCTTCGCGGACCAGACGCATTTCCGCATCCACCGCGCCGTGATGCCGAGCTTCGGTGACGAAGGCGCGGCGAACCACATGCGCCTCACCTCCAGCCACGAGGCGCCGGGGCTCGAAATCTTTGTCTACGGGCGCAGCGGCGGGGCCTTCCCCGCCCGCCAGCACGAGCAGGCGAGCCGGATCGTCGCCCGCAAGCATGGGCTCGATCCCAGCCGCGTGTTGTTCGTCGAACAGAACCCCGAGGCGATCGCGGCCGGCGCGTTCCACAACGATGTGGTCGCCGTCGCCAACGAACGGGTGCTGTTCGCCCATGAACGGGCCTTCATCGATCCGGAAGGCACTTACGACGCAATCCGCGACAGGATGTCCGACGCCGAGATCATCGTCGTGCCCGATGCCGAGGTGAGCCTTGCCGAAGCGATCCGCACCTATCTGTTCAACGCCCAGCTCGTCACCCAGCCTTCCGGCGAGATGGCGCTGGTGATCCCCACGGAAGCCTGGGAAAGCAACCCGGTGCGCCGCTGGCTTGATGGGATGCTGGCCGGGAACGGGCCGATCCGCCGGATCGTGCCGGTGGATGTGCGGCAGAGCATGGCCAATGGCGGAGGGCCCGCCTGCCTCAGGCTGCGCGTGGTCGCCGATCCGGCCACGGTCGATCAGCGCTTCCTGCTCGACGAAGGAAAGGCGGACCTCTTGGGACGCGTGATCGCCGAATACTGGCCCGAACAGATCGACCCGCTGGACATCGGTCGGGAAAGCCTCATTCGTACCGTGGTCAACGCGCGCAACCGGCTGATCGAGGCACTCGACCTCGCTGTCCTGGCATGAGGGAAGAGCATTTCCTGTCGGCTACCTTTACAAATCAACTCCTCGCCGACCGGCATCTTGCGCGAGAACCCGTGTCTGGCACGATCATTGCTCTTCGCCTGCCAACGCGTGTTAACGACTAGGGAACCATGATGCTGGGAAAGATCGCGCGGCTTTTTACCATCAAGACCAGGGTCGAGGCTTTCGTGATCATCTACGCGCTGGCCCTGGGCGCAGTGGAGCGCGGCAGCGTCTATCTCACCCAGTTCCCCGGCTTCGGCGGCAAGCTGCTGTTCCTCGCCTGCACCGGCGCGGTGTTCATGGCCGGCGCCAAGATCCTCGACTGCCTGAAATACGAGAACGAACGAAGGGCGGGACGCGAACAGGAAACGGGCTCCTGACGGAGCGCGGATCGTCCGGGAAGAAAGGAAGTGGGGCGTTTCTGTTGCAAGGCACGCCCCGGGCCCCTGGTATCCGCTTCTGTTGCCCGGTGGGTCCAACCGCGCTCTTAGCTTTGTAATGTCAGGCCGTTAGGCCGTCAGGTTACGCAGCGAGAGCGAGTGCTTCATTGTCATTGGCACTTGTGTGTTTTGAGC